>Ga0233425_10000904_pt1 | contig 71295 bp, 43 predicted proteins | sample Watercolumn_Towu_2_FD_181712 | JGI IMG/M metagenome (GOLD analysis project Ga0233425, IMG submission 181712) | Freshwater microbial communities from Lake Towuti, South Sulawesi, Indonesia - Watercolumn_Towuti2014_140_MG | ecosystem: Environmental > Aquatic > Freshwater > Lake | place... | reverse complement strand
CGCTCCTGGGGGGCGATGGCTGGCCTTCCGTGACTTCGCCGAATTCGATGGTTTCCGGCTCTACACTGGCGAGTGGGGCCTTTGATTTGAAGTGGGCGGTCACCTGGCGGTCGGACGTCATGGAGACGGTGCATTCCAGCCCGGCAGCCTGGTCGCATCCGTCCCACGAGAGAAGCACGGACCCATCGGCCGGGGCTGCCTTCAAAATGACGACCGTATCCGGGTCGAACTTCTGCGTGCAATCGGTCGGACAGGAGATCCCAGGCCCGAGGACCTGCCCGTCGGCCCCGTCGATGACTACTGCCAGGTTGGACTGCGGCCCTGCGGTCGCGGTGACTCCGACCGGCAGGATGGGAGCGGCCGGATCGTCGGACTCGAGCATCAAGGCAGCGAACTTCGGGCCGCCGCTCGAAGGGTAGAACGACAGCGACAGCTCGCAGCTCTCCCCCGGGAGGAGGGTGAAAGGCATCCCGAGCTCCAGGCAGCCGGACTCGGGCAGGTCGAGACTTTCAGCATGCTGCCCCGCTGCAAAGACTTTGCCCACCGTGACGGGAGCGGCCCCGGAGTTCTCGACAAGCATGCTCGTTTCGGCGGCCTGGCCGATGAGCACGTCCCCCAGATCCACGGCTGGCGGAGTCACCTCGAGCGCTGCAGGGGAGGACAGACCCGACTCGGGGTAGGGGGGTGTCCCCGGGACCGAGGGGGTGACATAGGATGCCCACGGCACGACACTCGCCGAGGCGTTGCCTTCCTGGCTGGTGATGCTGAACGCGAGGCGGCCGCCGGCCGGGATGACCAGCCAGGCCGGCTCGAGCGCACCCTGGAGGACGTCGGCGCTGATTGACAGCTCCATCGCCATGGCGGGTCCGTCCGGGCCGAAGCGGAAGTCCCCGTCCGAATCGACCCAGCCCATGCGCGCCAGGAAGCTCGCCGGTTTCGGCTCGGTCTTCTGGAGGACGGTCCGCCATGTCCACGAAGTCGAATCCGCGCTGCCTCCGGCCGCGAAGAAGAGAAGCTCGGTGGCCGGCTCGACAGCAGCAAACACCAGGCTTTGCCCTGATGCCAGCGGCAACAGCTCTGGCCCCGGGGACATGCCGAGCGGCTGTGCGATGGCCTGGTCGAGCGGGGCCAGCGTCCCGTCGGCGGCCAGCAGCCACGCGACAAGATCGAATTCGGCAGGCGGGGCCACCAGCGGGTGCGCATCCGCATCGCTTCCCAGTGCGAACGGGAGCGACGTGTCGCCGATTCCGTCTCCGGCCTGTGCACCGCCCGTGCCGTCGTCCTTGCCGCCATACGCGGCCCCGAAGTAGTTGCCGGCCGGCCCCTTGAACAGGCCGCCGGCATGACGCCAGACGAGGTCGACCGGCGCGGTCCAGGAGCTCGGCGACCCCGGGCCGGAAATCGGGCCACCTGCGTTGTCCGAAAGGTCGTTGAAAGCAAAGCTGCTCCCCCCGACCTCGAGGGACACCCCCGAAGCGCCGTTCTGCGACAGGGTGTTCCCCAGCAGGATGCAGCCCTGGCACTTCAAGCGGACTCCGATGCCCGCGCAGCCGCTGACCGTGTTCCCGAGGAGCACCGACACGTAGTGCGAGCCCAGGTTCGGGACGAGCGAAATCCCAGCGGTCTTGGCTCCTGCGATCGTGTTGGCGGCCAGGACGCCGTACCCTCCCGTATCCCAAAAGACCCCCGCGTCGCAGTCCTCGATGTCGTTGCCGGCCACCACGTGTCCGTTCCCGTACACCAGCACGGCGGCCCCGACCGTCCCGGCAACGTGGTTTCCGAGCAGCGCATGCCCGCTCGCCTTCTGGGCGATGACGATCCCATTCTGCGCCAGCTCGCCGTCGGGCCCGGTGACGGTGCAATCCTGCACGCGGCAGCCGTTGGTTTCAGCTTCGAGCTTGATGCCGGCTCCCGTTTTTGCCGCGCGGAACCGGATTCCGACGAGAGCGACTCCGTCCGCCTCGACGACGACTGCGGCGGGGCCGCCTGTCGCCGCCCACAGGGGGGCTGATGAATCCGCATCATCCCGCTCGATGACCAGACCGGCAAGCTCGGGCAGGATGGTCACGTTCTCGGAGTAATCCTTCGTGGCAGGGTCTCCGTCATCCATCAGGCGCACGTGGTCTCCCGGCTCAACCTCCAGGAGCGCGTGTCCAACGGTCTTCCAGGGGGCGGCCTTGGAGCCCAGGCCTGCGGCATCATCGCCCGACGGACTGACGTACCAGACCGCCGCCAGGGCGGTCGCACTCTGGAACAGGACCAGAACAGCGGCAAGGACCGGCGCTCTCATTTTCGGCCTCCGTCTCGCGTCGAAGCAACCCGAACGCACGCGTCACGCTATCCGAACGCCCTGCGAGGTCAGCGTGCTCTGGACCTTGGCGATGTCCACATCGCGGCAGGTGGTGCCGTCCTGTAGCGAGACGGCTGCGGCGACCCCGGCCCCCTGACCGGTGACCATGCAGCAGGCCATCTGTCGGGTCGAGGCATGGGAATGCCGGTCGCCCGCGACGCAGCGCCCCGCGACCAGCAGGTTTTCCACTCCCTGCGGCACAGTGATCCGGTACGGCACCTGGTAGTAACGGCCCGTGGTGGGCAGGCAGAGGATGCCGTAGCCGTCGACGAACTCGGGGAACACCCCGATAGAATCGTCGAACCGGGCCTCGCTCCGGACCTCCTGCCCCGTGAGCAGGTAGCCGCCGAGGATCTTGCGGGACTCGCGGCAACCCAGCGACGGAGCGATCATGCTGAGCTCGGCCTTCTCGAAGCCTGGGACGCGCTTGCGGAGCACGTCCATGGCCATGAGCACCCGCCGTCGCCCCTCCATCTCCGCCCAGGTCAGGTCCCAGACGTCCGTCGGGTCCACCGCACCGTAGAGATGGACAGCGTTGAGCGACAGAACGCTGCCACCCCCGGTAAACCCTCCGGGGAACGCCTTGATCACCACGTCCTTGGGGATCTCGCCCGCGTCCGCCGCGTCCTTGAATGCCTGGAAGACATGGGAGCTGAACATCCCTTTCTCTTTGCCGCAATCGTCATCGATCCAGTCCGCCATGGTTCTGTTCTGCTGCCACACATAGGCCAGGAAGGCCGAGAGGTCGACGTTGCCGCACGAGAAGTTGGTCGTGACCTCCATCAACTCCTCCCTGGGGGCCTTCGAGAACGGGGCACCGGCGTGGAAGGCCACGTCCGCATCGCCGGACGCGTCGACGACACGCTTGGCGAGGATGACCTGGCGCCCGGATTTGCTCTCGGTGATCACTCCCCGAATCGAGCTTGCGTCCATCAGAACCCCGACGACCATGGTGTGCAGAAGGGGGGTGATCCCCTCCTCCACGATCATTGCGTCCGCAACGGCCTTGAAGAGCTCCGTCCGCAGGATCTCGTAGGTCGGCTTTCCTCCCTTGACGAGGCCGGCGTCCTCGGCCAGCGCCCGTAGCAGAGCGTTGATCGCGGGATCCTGTATCACCTCCAGCAGGTTGATGCTGCCGCCCATTGCGTGCGCCTTGGCTTCGATTTCCGCGCACACGCCGCCCGCATCGACGGTCTTTGCGTAGCGGTACCAGGTGATGGAGCCCATGATCGACTGGGTGATCACGCCCCCGAAGAATCCGTAGCGCTCCACGAGCATGGTCTTGGCCCCGGCCCTGGCCGCGGCGATGGCGGCAGCGATGCCTGCAGGCCCGCCGCCGACCACCAGGACGTCGGTTTCGGCCATCACGGGAAGATCCTGGGCCGCGGTGCAGCCGCCTCCCGCACCGGCGTCGCCAGAGTCAGGGGGCCCGGAGGCGTCACTGCAGCCGGCCCCTCCGTCGCCCAACCCGTCTCCGGTGCAGCCGGATGTCGCCGCGACGCCTAGCGAAGCGGCCGCCATTCCCAGGAATCCTCGCCTGGACACCTTCTTCATCGCATACCTCCAAGGGCGCCCGTGAAGGACGCTCAATCGAACTCCAATTCGGACACGCCGCCTTCAGAAAGTCCGCTCGCATTCCTCCTCCGCTGGCAGGGGCCGGGGCAGGAGGGTTCCTCATGGTGCCGGGCCCAGATACTACGATCGGACCGGGGACTCGGCAAGACCGAATGTCCGGCGACAGGCTTCGCCAGCGGCATCGGCATCCGGTCCGATGCCTTGGGGAGCCTGCGTCAGGCGGTGTGGAGCGGCGACTCTGATCTGCGATTTCGCACAGCCAACGGTGCGGCTTCTTCCCGTCATACCTCAAAGCCCCCAGACGCGGTGGGACGAGGTCCTGGCCCGAGCGCAAATCCTCTCGACGGGCAATCGTCGAAGCGGTACTCTCGGGGTGCTGCTGGAGGTTCTCGATGGCCTGTGGACGGACGTGGGGGCTCCTTGTCGCCCTGATGCTTGGGGCCGGCTGTGCATCGCAGTCCAGCGCGGAGAATGATCCGCTGTCCGATACTGCCCAGGAGAGCCTGGCTGACGATGCCCCGCTTGCCCCTGGAGACAACCGTGCCCCCATCGCCGACCTCACCGAGACTCTCTTCGTGGACATCTCCCGTGAGCAGGAGCTGCCTGCACCCGACGTCGACATCGAGGACGCTTTCACGGACCTGGCGGCCGACGCGGCAGCGGACGCGGCACCGGACGTCCATCCAAAGCCTGTCGTATCCCTCGATGCGCTCCTCGCTGCACTGGGGGCGGGGAATGGCGACGCCATTGCCGGGCTCATGAAGCCGTACGACGGCCCGTTCTGCGAGGGCGCCGTCTGCCTGGTCGTGACGTGGATGCCCGGGAAGGACGCCGTGGCCCTGCGCGGGGAGTGGAACGGCTGGGCCGAGGACCCCATGACCGCATCCGCAGCCGAGGGGTGGTTCTACGGGACTGTCCCCGCTGCCATGGTCACAGCCTGCCTTCCCTACAAGCTCTATGCGGCGGGCGAGTGGCTACGCGATCCGTTGAACCGGTGGATCCGCTTCGCGGACATCGCCATCAACTCCGCTCTCTGTCCTCCCGGTGCGAGCCGCATTGCACTGGTCTCCGGCGTCTACAGCCTCGAGCTCGACAACAGCCGGGACCTGTACGTCTACGTGCCGGCAGCGGCGTTTGCAGACCCCGACGCAGCATTCCCCGTGCTCTACATGCAGGACGGCTTCAACGTCTTCAAGAATCCTGCCGCCCCCTTCGGTTCCTGGGACGTGGACCTTTCGGCAGACGCGCTGGCGACGGCAGGGGCCGCTGAGATCCCCATCATCGTCGGAATCGACACCCACGACCGGCTCAACGAGTACCTCTACGCCGCCATTTCCGTGGACCTGGGCGGAGGGCCGTTCGAAGTAACTCCCCTTCTTGCCGAGTATGCGCAGTTCCTGGTGGAGACGGTCAAGCCCCTGGTGGACGCATCCTTTCCCACCCGCCCCGGCCGTGAGGACACAGCGATTGCCGGCTCTTCCCTTGGAGGCATCTCGTCTTTGTGGATCGCCTGGCATCACGCGGATGTTTTTGGCCGCGTCGCCAGCTTCTCGGGATCTTACTGGGTGGGCCAGGAGGGCTCGGACACCGAGGGCCATCCCACCATGCAGGAGATCCTGGCCTCAGTTCCCCCGACCGCAGAGCAAGAGGCGCTGCGGATCTACCTGGACTCAGGCACGGACACTGGTGTGGGCGAGCAGGACGGACTTCCCTACACCGGGGATGCCCGCTGTTTCACGGACTGGACCCGCAACCTCCTCATCAGCCTGGGCTGGGACAACCGGTCTGAGTGGGATGACGACGGCAATCTGCAGACGCCGCCGGCCGACTTCCCCGTCACCGCGGACCCGGACTCGGTTCCAACCCTCTACTGGTCCTCGGGCATCCCTCCCGGGTACGGGAGTTGGGACGACTATCTCGAGCCGGAGCGCAACCTCCTGCATCTGGTAGGCGAAGGCCACGCACACAACGAAGCCGCGTGGAGCCAGCGCTTCCCCGTGATGCTCCGTTTCCTGTTTCCAGCCAAATGAGGTGATTGACATGCTCTGCAGGAAGGTGGCTGCGGTCGGTTCATCCCTGGTCGCGCTGCTCGTGTGGGCGGCCGGGTGCCAACAGGACGCGCCGACGGTGCCGGAAAGCAAGCGCACCGATCCAGGCTCCACTGCAGGAACCTCCTCGGCCGGTAGCGGAGGGACGCCGGCTGCAAGCGCCGGGACTTCGATAGACGCTGCACCAGCGGGGGCCGACGCAGTATCGGCCACCGGACACGGCACCGCCGCCGCTGCGGCCGGGAAGGATGGCGGGGCCGCACCTGCCGAAGAGGGAATCTCCCCACCTCCTGACGTCCAGCTGCCTGCGTCGATGCGGGTTACCCTCGGCCTTCTGCCCGAGGGGGGGCTGGTCAATGCCGATGAGCTGGACGAGGTGGCCCGCCTGGCCTCGGTGGCCTATGTGCATCACGGCCGCGTGGTCGTGCTGCCCGCGGCCGGTGCGTTCCTGCTGGCCACGGATGACATCGTCGTTCCGGTCGGAGGAGAGGAGCTGAAGCTCTCGCGAACCTACTCGAGCTTCCGCCCCGATGCCGATGGCAACGCGAAGGTCGGCGTGCTCGGCCCGGGCTGGCAGCATTCGTTCGAGACGAGCGGAGTCGACAGGAAGGAGGACTCGAGTCGGCGATTCGATGCCAAGGGGCGGCTGGTGGCGATGGCGATCGGAGGGTTGACCGTCGGGCTCACTTACGAGAAGGGACGGCTGGCCGGCATAAGCTGCGGCGAAGCGATTCTGGCCGCGTTCGGCTACGACGACGCAGGGCGGCTGGCCAGAGTGGACGGGCCGGACAAGGTCGGGACGTCCTTTGCGTACGACGGTGCGGGACGGCTGACCCGGGAAGAAAGGGCGGGCGGTGGCAAGGTCGACTACGAGTACGATTCCGCAGGGCGGCTCACACGAGTGTCGGGCAGCGGCACCCCGACGTACATGTTATCCTATGATCAGTACGGGCGGGCATCGAAGGTGAGCGGCCCAGGCTCCTTGTCGACTACCATCGCATACGGCAACAGGGCCCCGGGAATCGTGACCGTGACCGATGCGGGGGGCCATACCACGCGGTTCCAGACTGAGGAGGGCGGTCGGCAGGTAACCGTGGTCGACCCGGCCGGAGGGCACACGGTCAAGCAGTTCGACAGCGCAGGCCGCCTGGTGCAGTACCGGAACCCGACCGGGCAGGTGACCGGGTTCTCCTATGATGCCAATGGGAATATCCTCTCGATCTCGTATGCGGACGGCCGAGCAAAGCGGTTCTCGTACGATGCCTCCGGGCGGCTGGAAAAGGTGCAGCTCGGCGCGCTCGAAGCACGACTGGAGTACGGTTCGGATGGGCACCTCTTGCGCTTCGTGGACGAACGGGGCCGGGCCACCATCTATGAGTGGGACGGATCTCTGATCCGGAAGGTGTCCTCTCCAAACGGGAGGACCACCACGTACGAGTATGATGATCTGGGCCGCGTGACGTCGCTGACGGACGAGGATGGGCGGGTCGAAACACGGGCCTACGATGCGGCTGGACGGCTCACGAAGCTGACCGGGCCGGACGGTCGGGCGGACGTGGTCGAGTACGATCCCGAAGGCCGCGTCGTGGCGAGGACCGACCTCTATGGCGGTGGGGGACGGTGGGAGTACGACGCCATGGGGCGGGTGACCCGCATGGTCGACGCCCTGGGGGGGGGCACGGAATTCCTCTACGATGAGTCCGGGTTGCTCACGCTCGTGAGGAAAGAGGATGGCTTGCGTGCCGTAGCCTTGGAGTATGACTCGACCGGCAGGCTGGTCGCTCAGTCCGGAACGCTGGGAACCGCTCGGTACGAGTATGATGCGGCCGGTCGGGTGACAAAGACCACGGACATGAATGGGGGAGTGCTGCAGAGGGGGTACGATGCGGCCGGCCGAGTCGCCTGGATTTCCCGCAATGGCCTGCAGGTCTACGCAGCGGGCTACGACGGGATGGGACGGCTCGTCAAGGAGCGCGGGCCCCAAGGCCCGGAGCGGGTCTACACATACAACGATGCCGGAAGGCTGGTGACCATCTCGGAAGGGGATGGAAAGACCTCGCTGACGTACGACAGCTACGGCGACATCACCGGCATCCAGCGCACGGGAGACCTGGGCGGCCGGCCGTCTGTGGAGAAGCTCCGCCGCGATGGGGATGGTCGGGTGGTCGAAGAGACGGCCATTCCGGGGGGCACGACCACCTATGTCTGGGACCGGCGGGGACGCCTTGCGGAGATGACGACGCCGGACAAGCGCCGCACGCAGTGGACCTATGACGAGGCAGACCGGCCTGCAAAGGTTGCTGTAGTGGGGGGCGAGACCATCGACTTCACGTATGGAGCAGGAGGGCTCGTCAAGACCAAGAAGTCGTCGGCCGGCTGGCGGGAGGACTACGACTACGATCTGCTGGGGCGGCGCACCCAATGGACCGACGCCGCCGGAGTGCGCCGAACCTACGGGTACGGCAGCGGCGGGCGGCTGGAGAAGGTCACGCTCTGGACCAGCGAGTGGCGCTACAAGTACGACTTGGGCGGGCGGCTCACGGGGGTCATCGACCCGCGAGGGGGAAGCCGGGCCTTTTCTTATGTGAGCGGCGAGAACCCCTCCACCCGGATCGATGCAAACGGCCGGGCAACCTTGTGGAGCTACGCGCCGAATGGGTTCCCGGCTCAGGTGACGCTGGAGGACGGTGCGGTTGCGCGGTTCACATACGACCGGGCGGGCAATCTCCAGGAGTGGAAGGTGAAAGACGTCGTCGTGTCCAGGCGGACACGCGACAGCCGCGGCCGAGTGGTCGAGGACGTGGGGAGCGGGCACGCACTGGCGTACGGATACGGTCCCGACGGGCGCTTGCTGCGGGTCAAGGACGAGCAGGCAAACATCAGCCTGACCTACACCCACGACGGGAACGGGAACCTCGCTTCGCATCGGCTGCATGACGGCACGACGCTGAAGTACGAGCGGGACGACCTGGGGCGGGTGCTCGGTGTGACCGGGCCGGGGGATGCCAGCGTGAAGGTCTCCTATGACGCACTGGGCCAGATGAAGGAAGTGCGCCTCGGGGCCGGTTTGAACGTCCGGTATTCGTACGACCTCCGGGGGCTCGTGACGAAGATTGAGGCCACGAGTGGCGGCACGCCCGTGCTGTCGGTGACCCGAGCCTACGATGCGGCGGGCCGAATCACGAGCTCGACGCAGGATGGGAAGACCTACAAGTACCGATACGACGGCGATGGACGGCTGGCCGAGGTGACCCGGCCGGATCAGAGCGTGGAAGGCTACGGGTACGACAGGGCCGGCGATCTCGTGAGCGCCGGTGCGACCCGACTGACGCGCAACGCCGGCGGACAGGTCACGGCCTCGGCTCAGCCGGATGCCATCTACACGTGGTCCAAGCGCGGCGGTCTTATCGGCCGGAACGGCGGCGATGCGCAGGTGAGCCTCGCGTATGATGCAGCGGGGCAGCTTGCCACCATCACCACCGGAAGCGGAACCCAGGTCTCGTACGGCTATGCTCCGGATGGCTCTCTGCTCTGGCGCAAGGACGCCGCCGGAGAGACCCGCTTCATCAACGATCGCGGAGATGTCGTGGCCGAAATCGAAGGAGGGACGGTCAGGCGTGTGTACCTGAACGGCGACACGCTGGACCGGCGGTTCGGCGTGGTGGACGGCGGGCTGACACGCTACTACATCACCGATGCGGACAACAGCGTGCTGGCCGTGGTGGATGCCGCCGGGACGATCCTCAACCGCTACTACTACGACCCGTTCGGACAGACCAAGGTCGACAGAGAGGGGGTGGCCAACCCCTATCGGTTCAAGGGACGATACCGGGACGCGGGGACGGGGCTGGTCCATTTCAGGAACCGGTGGTACTCGCCCGCGCTCCGGTCGTTTGTCCAGCCGGACCCGGTGGAGGGGGACCTGCTGCGGCCGGAGACCATGAACCTCTACGCCTTCCTCGAGAACGACCCGTTGAACCGGCACGACCCCGCGGGGTTGAAGCCCATTCAGTGGCCGTCGAGCATTCCCTCCGTGATCAAGACCGGGGCCGATGCGCTGGAGAATGCGTGCAAGGGGTTCCAGTCCGGCCAGATCAACGGCACGTACGTGTCGGGCAAAGCCCTCGACGGATTCAAGTGCCTGGGCGGCATCGAGAAGAACGGCTGGGCCTACGACGTGTGGACCAAGCAACTGCCGAACGGGATGCAGAACATCCACTTCCGGGAGCTGGGTTACAAGACGGGCAGCGGCTACAACAACATGGCAATCTCGGGGAACATCAACCTGGACACGACCAACTCGAAGTACTTCGGCCAGTGGGGACCGAGCCTGCGGGAGCGGCTGGCCAACGCGGGGGAGGCCGTCCAGAAGTACTGGAAGGACGTGGCCGCAACGGTGGCATCGCTCGGGGGGATGAGCGGAACCCTCAAGTCGAGTGTCGGCCTCATCGCGTCGCTGCCCGGCGGGGCGGCAATCATCGGTGCGGCTGCCGCAGTCGCAGGGGCCCTGGGGTACGCAGTGGGCACGGGGCTGAACAGCTTCGACTGCGTGCAGAACGGTGCCCAGGGGATCATCAGCTCCGCACTCGGGTACGACACGGACCAGGACATCGCAAACACCAAGGCGGAGCTCGAGAACGAGGGGACGGTCATGAAGTGGAAGGACGCGGTGAACATCTCGCGAAACCTGACCGAATGGGGACCCGGAGCGCTGACTCCCCCCGGTGGGAAGCTCGCCGACGGTACCGCACCTCTCGACATGCCTCCGCCTCCGGCCGGGGGGGGCGGAGTGGTCGTGCCGCCCATCGGTCCGTTCGGGCCGCCGCTGCCTCCGCCGCGAGTTCCGGCGGAAGGCGCGCCCCCACCGGGGACCAACGTCCAGCCGCCGCCCAAGCTCACGGAAGCAGAGGCGATGACCGCAGTCGACGTGTTGACCGAGGCCGGAATCGTACCGACCCGAGTGACTGCAACCGGCAGGCTCGATGTGGGCAAGCTGATCTCCTGCGACATCACCGTCTATTTCTGGAACGTCGGTGCCTACTTCGAGGAAGAAGGAACGATTTACCGCGACGTGAAAGTCACGACGATCTGCCACGGGGATGCGCAAGGGGCGAACCAGACCAAGCAGGGGATGGGCACGTTCTCGGGTGGGCCCAACGGGGTCTTCACCCTGCACAGTGATGCCGGTGGCGGATCCGTGCAACTGGTAGGCGGGCGGAAGATCGTGGGCAAGGGCAACGTCGTGCTCACGGTCCAGAATCCCGGAGCGTTCGACAACTGGCCGGAGTCGATCAAGTAGACGGGGGCGCACCGGCCCGAGAGCTCCTACAGGGGCATCGTGACGGAGTCGATCAGGACGTCCCAACCACCGTCGAGGACGTAGGTCCCCCCACGGGCATCGAACACCAGGGTCTGCAACTTCTGGGGGATGGAAAGGATCGAGGGCGAGGCCGGAGCATCGACCGGGATGATCGCCAGGCCTTGGTGATCCTTGGCAAAGCAGTCACCCTGGTTCACAAAGGGCACCACGAACCGCCCGTTCACGAAGCTGTTCTTGTTGTTGTACCACCGGTACATGTCGTAGCAGAAGGGGGTCGGATTCACGATGTCGAACAGCACCCCCTTGTGAACGAGCCCCCCGTCCGGTCCCAGCAGCACGTAGTGAACCTTGTTGAGCGCGGCCTCGGCCCAGACCACCAGGAACTGCCCCCCCGCAGACGCAAGCACCGTGTGCGAGTCGTACCAGGACGAGTGCCCCAGCGCTCCCGGCACTTCGATGCCGTTTGCCGCGAGCCCCCCGGAGGCATCGAAGACCCACGCCCATATGCCGTTGGAATGGTCCTGGCACGTGACGATGCCGCCGTTGCCGATGGAGCTCAGCGCAGTGTGGATTCCCAACGAGCAGCTGCCGCCATCCAAAGTCGGCGCTTTCAACTCCTCCACCCCGGCAGGCGAGAAGAAGCGGAGCTGGGGATGGCCGGTGGCCCCCATCCAGGCAACAGCAGACCAGCCGGCATCGTCGATGTCCATGTCCCACCACTCATCGACATAGTCGGGAGATACCTGGATCGGCTCCGACGCGAACGTGCAGTCCTCTTTCACCACGCGGACCGCAACGCGTCTGGACTGGGCGACGGTTTCCACCGTGTAGTGCCTCCATCCCACCAGTGCTACCTTGCCGGAGCCGCTGACGACTACCCGCGGGTTGTCCCCCTCCTTTGCATTCCAGTTCGACTGGGTCATCCAGAGCTTGGGTTCCCCCTTCGCCACCCGGTCCGGGCCGAAGCACTGGACCCTGGGACCAACCTGATAGTCTCGGGAGGCAACCGCGAGCGACCCATCGTAGGCCACGTCCATGTCCGTCGCCTCATAGGGTAGATCTATCTTCACGTCCGTCGGCTGGCAGTCCGCCGCGCACAGGCTTCCCGGTTTCGGAGCACCTTCGTCGCAGGACTCGCCGGAATCGAGCTTGCCGTTTCCGCACAAGGGCATGTCGAACAGGCACCCCAACACATTGTCGCACGTTGCCGACACACCGGGCCAGCCGGCATCGCATGCTGCATCGAAGTAGCTCTTGCACCCGTCCGGAGTGCAGAAGTCGCCCACCGAGCACGCATCGCCGTCCGGGCACGGTTTCCCCGTGTTCGCAGGCAGAAGGGTGCACTTGCCCGTGGCTGGTTCACAGTCCGGAGTGAAGCAGGAAGCATCCGGGCCGGAAGCCTCCGGACATTGGATCACCGTGTCGGGATCGAGCACACACGAGTAAGGGAGCTCGGACAGATCGCACACCAGTGTCCCGTTGCAGAGGTTCTTGTCCTCCAGTGCTGCGCAATCCGCGTCCGACTTGCAGTCGCACAGCGGCAACCCGGCCTTGCACGCACCGTTCAGGCAAGAATCCGGGCCGGTGCAGGGATCGGCGTCGTCACAGGGCACACCGGTCAGCGCAAGAGGCTGGCATCCCCCCGTGCCATCCGAGACCGCACCTACGCACGGATCGGGGTCCGTGTCCACGCAAGGGGCGATCACTTCGGGCTCCACGTCGCCGCCAACGTCCGACAGCGGAGCGTCCTCTGCAGGCACGTCGCCGCCAACGTCCGACACCGGAGCGTCCTCTGCAGGCACGTCCTGCGCGACATCGATGGCCTCCGAGTCATTCGCCGGTTCGGAGTCCGAGCCCTGTGTCGAATCCAGGGGCACGTCAGGCCCCATATCGGCCACAATCTCGGCCTGTGCGTCCGGCCCTCCCGCAGCGTCCGAGTCGGCGGCGATGGCCTCGGGGCCGCCGGTCCTGGCATCGCCGGAAATGTCCGTAAGAGCGGCATCCAGGGGGGCATCCGCAGTGACCGCGGAATCGCCTGACTGCTCGTCGCCGGCTGCCGAGTCGGCGGAAGTGACCTTCTCTCCGTGGCTGCAGGCCGACAGGAACACGAGTGCCATCGACAACTGCGCCAAGTTTCGGCCTGCCGCGCTCAGGCGCGGACGGGCTGCGAAAAACGGGGTCTGGAACGACATGCGCCACCTCCTGGGCCGGTAATATAGGAGGAGGTTCGGGACAAATCCAGCCCCATCGCGTCTCCGGCAAGCGGTTGTCCGGTTGGGACTACTTCAATTGCCTTGGCAAACCCGCTGTCGAGTGCTTCAGTGCCCATGGCGGTTGCCTGAGAGCTCACGCGAGATGGTGAGGGAGGATGGGAGTCGCCATCACTGACGTGGTCGCCACCTTCGACCGGCCCAAGATGCCAACCAGTCGGCCCCTGCTTCCTCCCTCCCGGGTTGTCCCCACGCCGCGACGGCGTGGCCGGTCAGTCCTTCACGTACGCAAACATCCGGCCGCTGCCGTGGGTGTTGGTGCTGCCCGCACAGCCCCACTGGGTGCCGAAGTGCATGTACATCTGGTAGCCCACGTTGTAGTTGCCGCAGTTCGGGTCCGACTGGTCGACCGACAGGATGAAGTCGGAGCCATAAATGGAGTTGGAGGCCCCGGGCCAGTCATCGCACTGGCCGTCCAGAAGGACCTTGCCGGCCAGGGAGAACGCACCCGACGTGTACTCGGCCGACTCGTTGTTGTCCACTGAGCAGGCAAAGCGGATCTGGGCGTGCCCTTCACACAGCGGGTACCACTGCTTGCCCATGGTCCCCGTGCTGCCCGTGCCGGCGCACTGCGACCATCCCTGGCCGGAGAGGTCCGGGCCCAACACCCCCGAGAACCCAGGCACGGTCCGCGTCACCGAGGGCACCTTGCAGGCATTGGTGCACCCGTCATTGTCGACTGCGTTGCCGTCGTCGCACTCCTCGCCGGCTTCCTTCTGCCCGTTGCCGCAGCAGGGCGTGATCGGCTGGTACACGCACCCCTGGTTCTTCACGCAGCTATCTGCCGTGCATTTGTTGCCATCGTTGCAGCTGAGAGCCCCCGAACCGACGCACACGCCTCCGCTGCACGTGTCGGTCACGGTGCACGGGTCCGAGTCGTTGCACCCCACCGAGTTGTTGGTGAACACGCACCCGGTTGCCGGACTGCACGAGTCATCCGTGCACGCATTCCCGTCGTTGCAGCCCTTGGGCATTCCGGACAGGCACCACCCGGACTTGCATTGATCTCCGTCGGTGCACTTGTTCCCGTCGTCGCAGGGCGCAGCGTTCGCACTGAAGACGCACCCCGTTGCCGGGTTGCACGAGTCATCCGTGCACGCATTCCCGTCGTCGCAGGTGAGAGGCGCCCCCCCCGCACACGCCCCCTTGTCACAAGCGTCGCCCGTGGTGCAGACGTTCTTGTCATCGCATGGTCCCGAGGCCGGCGAATGCACGCACCCCTTGGCCGGGTCGCAACTGTCCTTGGTGCAGGGGGTGGAATCATCGCAGTCGAGCGGGCCGCTCCCCTGGCAGGTCCCGTTGACGCAAGCATCCAGCGTCGTGCAGGCGTTGCCGTCGTTGCACGCTCCAGCCGTCGGTGTGAACTTGCAGCCCACCGCCGGGTCGCACGAATCCGCGGTGCAGGGATTGCCGTCGCTGCACACCAGCTTACCGCTGCTGATGCAGCCGCCCAGGTGGCAGTGGTCGCCGATGGTGCACACGTCCTTGTCGTCGCACGGCCCCTCGTTGAGCTGGTGCATGCACCCGGTCGCCGGTGTGCAACTGTCCTTCGTGCATGGGTTGAGGTCGTCACAGTCCGGAGCCCCGCTCCCCTTGCAGATCCCGTTGACGCAGGCATCGACGGAGGTGCACGCATTGCCGTCGTCACACCCCATGTCGAGGAAGGCATGCTCGCAACCGGTTGCCTTGTCGCAGGTATCGGCCGTGCACGGGTTGGCGTCATCACAGGGCAGCGCCGCCCCGCCCACACACGTCCCCTGGGCGCAGGTGTCCTGCGTGCTGCACACGTTGCCGTCGTTGCAGGGCAGGGTATTTGGCTCGTGCACGCATCCCTGCGTCTTGTCGCACGAGTCTTCCGTGCACGGGTTCCCGTCGTTGCAGTTGGGAGCGCTGCCTTCTTTGCACGTGCCCACCACGCAATGCTCGCCCACGGTGCACGGGTTCCCGTCGTCGCACGCCAGCCCCTCGTGGTCCGGAACGAGCGAGCACGAGCCGTTGGCCGGATTGCAGGAGGCTGCCTGGCAGATCTGGTCGGGGCCGGGCGGCGGCTCCGGGCAGGTCACAATCGTTTTTGGATCGATTTCGCACAGGAATGGAAGCTCTAACGCGGCGCAGACGAGCTTCCCGTTGCACTCGTCGCCGTCCTCGAGCGCCGCGCAATCGGAATCGGCCTGGCAGTCGCAGTTGACCGGAATACCGGCACATTCCGCCTCGGCACAGCGGTCCGCAACGGTGCACGGGTTTCCGTCGTCGCAGGTCTCCTCGTTGTTCACGAAGATGCACCCGCCCGAGTCGTTGCACGAGTCGTCGGTGCACGGGTTTCCGTCGTCGCAATCCACCGATGTCCCCACGCAGACCCCCTGCTGGCAGGCATCCGCCACGGTGCAGGGGTTGCCGTCCTTGCACTCGTCCCCGTCGAGAGCGACGTGCTCACATCCGTCCGCCCCCTTGCACACGTCGTTCGTGCAGTCGTCCCCGTCATCGCACAGGTCCACGTACTTGCCTTCGACGAAGAGGGCTTCGTCCACGTCCCCATCGCAATTGTCGTCGGCTCCGTTGCAGACCTCCTGCGATGAAACCTGGGCATCGCATTCCGTGAGCCCGTCTTGCGTGCAGAACCGCTTGCCGCTGCAGGTGCCCCACTCGTTCGAGGATTCACACGGAGTGGACAGGCCCAGATCCACGGCCTTCTTCGTGCATGGGCATACTCCGGCATCTGCGACGCACTGTTTCGTGGTGACGCCATCCACCGTGACAGCCTCTTTGCAGGAGAACCCCCAGGGACAATCGTCGTCCCACGCACACTTGCCGCCGCAGAAACTCCCCTCCTTGCCGTAGTCGATGCAGGCATCATCGGCACCGGCCGCGCCCTTGCAATCTGCGGAGCCGGCGCACGGCAGGCAGAGGTTGGCGTGGTCCGAGATGCAGAGCCACACCACGTCCGGTGCGGTCCCCGGAATCTGCTCGCAAGACCAGCCCGGCGGACATTCGGTCTGGCACTCCACGGTGCACACATCTTCGCCCATGTGCCCCACGCACCAGCCGGAAAGACAGCTTTCGCCATCGCTGCACGGATCCAGGAAACATCCCTGCCCTTCCTCGCACACAGGGCCTGCAGTCTCCGTCACGTCTTGAGGCGGAAACCGTAGATCCGCAACATCCTCGGCCAGATCCGGTGCCAACGTCTCGGGAGAGCCGACTTCATCGCCTCGAATCAGCTCTTCCGCCCTGGAATCGGCCCCTGTATCTTCCCCCGCATCCCCCACCCTGGAGGACGGAGAGCTGCACGCTGCCACAACGATCGATGCCAGGATGACTATGAAACTGCGCATGAAAGCACCTCCCCCGCTCCAATGGACCCCATTCTGCCGGGTTTGCCGGACGTTGCCAAGGATGCACAGCCTGCCGCACCTTCCGGTGCCGTTCAATCCCCTGGCCCTATGGAGGAGGGTGAGCTAAGGCCGACGTGGCCCGGTGCCGGCTTGTCATGCCGTTGCGGCCTGTCGAAGCTGCCACCGGTTGCGCCCGCTCTTCTTGGCTTCGTACAGGGCCTGGTCCGCTGCCTCGACGAGCTCACGCGGGGGACCGTTCGCCTCAGGCTGGACCACGCAGACCCCCAGGCTCAGAGTGACATGTTGAGACACGCGGGAGCCCGCGTGGGGGATCTCCAGGCTCCGCACTGCATCGCAGACCGACTGGGCGATGTACCCCGCTCCCTTGGCATCGGTATCCGCCAGCAGCATGGCAAACTCCTCGCCGCCGTACCGTGCGGCAAAGTCGCCGGGCCGTCGGGCCCAGGAAGCAAGCGCCCGGGCCACCTTGCGAAGGCATTCGTCGCCCCCCTGGTGCCCGTATAGGTCGTTGTACTGTTTGAAGTGGTCGACGTCGCACATGATGAGGGCCAGAGGCTTGCGCTCCCGGGCCATCCGGCGCCACTCGCGGTCGAGGTTGGCATCGAACTCGCGCCGGTTCGGAATGCCGGTCAGCCCGTCGATGCGGGCAAGCCTTTCTAATTCCTCGTTGGCATGGGTGAGCCGCTGGTTGGATTCCTCGACCTTCTTCTGCTCGGAGCTCAGCAGGCGGGCCTTGAGGAAATCGCGGCGAGCGTACGACTCGATGGAATGGCCGGCGAGCATGCACAGCACGTTCGACCCCACCAGGAAGAAGTCGTTGCTGATCACCACGACCGCCGGAGTATCCACCAGAGCAATGGCAACATACTGGTACGCCACTACGACCAGCCAGCCGGCCGCCGTTGCCCAGACCAGTCGGATTCGCAGCCAGGTGTAGCACACCATCAGGACCATCATCAGGCCGGCATAGTAGGTCCGCCCGGTGTCCTGCGGGATCACGGCGATCATCGTGAGGATTCCCATGCCGCCCGCGACGACCCACACGGTGGCCAACAGCTCGATGCGTCGCTTTCCCCACGGGAAGAACGAGAGCAGCACGGCCAGCGCGCTCAGGGGCACGAAGATGCCGAATCTCAGCACCCAGATGGCCGGGGCCGCGGCCGGTACCGAGATGGCATCCAGCGCGCCGAATGCCGCATAGAAGAACGCACCGACCAGGAAGGTCGCCCGGATCTGGCCGATGTTCTTGCGCAGGTACTCGTCGTGGAAGAGCGCTTCGAGGTCGGCGCCAAAGCGCAGCGTGATCGGATGGTACCGCGAATCACGGACTCGCCGCTGCTGAAGCTCGAGACTCTCCATGGTCGCCCCTCACCCTTGCAGCGGACACGGATCCCTGCCAGCCATCACGATGTCTGAAGGTAGACCAAGCAGAGCACCCCCGCAAGAAACCGGGACCTCCGAGTCCGTATGCCACTATCCGATTGAACTTCGCTGCACCGATGTACTACCATCCGTCATGTTGCAATGCGTCGAGGTGCAGAATGGGTTCCCAGGGTTCTCGAGTGGTGGTGGTGGGTGGAGGGATCGCAGGGATCTGCGCGGCGCTCGCTCTGGCCGAGCGGGGGGTTCCGGTCCTGCTCCTCGAAAAGGACGAGATCTCGTTCGGCGGCAGAGTGGCCTCCAAACCGGGTACCCGATTCGAGCATGCCGGGCGGACGTGGGACTTCACGCTCGAGCACGGCATGCACGGGTGGTGGCGGCAGTACAAGAACTTCCTCGGCATCGTCGACCGGTACGACCTGCGGGAACGGCTCGTGGACGCGGAAGACCAGGCCGTCATCTTCTGTGACGGCAAGAACGTGTTCAAGACCAACGTGGGAAAGGAGACGCAGATCACGTCCGTTCCGGAACCGCTCCACCACGTGAAGCTGCTCGCGAAGAAGAACATCCGGCGCATGATCGGTTTTTCCGAGATCCCCCGCATCGGTATCCTGGCGGCTCGGGTGCTGGAGGCTATCCGCTTCGACCCGTACGACGAGGTCCGCAAGGCCGAGTATGACCGGACACCGGTCTCCGACTTCACCCGGGGAATGCCCCTGTTCTTCCAGGCCTTCCTGCGCAGCCTTTGCCGCAGTGGCTTCTTCTCGGACCCGCAGGAGGTCTCGCTGTGGGCCTTCATGCTGGCACTGCAGTACTACGTCTTTCTCCGGCGTGACGACCAGCGGTTCGAGTTCACTCGTGGCCCGATTGTCCAGTCGCTGTTCGAGCCGCTTCTCGAGCGGGTCCGGCAGCTCGGCGGGCAGACCGAGAAGGGGATCGAGGTCGAGCGTCTCGAACGGTCTTCGAGCGGCGGCTGGCGGATCCGCTGGAAGCGCAACGGGATCCCGGCATCGGGGACGGCGATGCCCGATGCGGGGGGGGAGCTGTATGCACCCGAAGTCGTTCTGGCCGTGGATGTGGCAGCGGCCCGGCGGCTGCAGGAAGGGTCACCCCATCTTGCCGGAGTCTATGGAGACATCAGTGTATTCCGCGGCCGTCCGTCGACCGTGATTCGCACCTGGTGGACCCAGCGTCCCTCCCTGGATTGGGCCGAGAGCGGCGTGTTCTCCGGCCGGGCCGTGATCGACTGCTTCTTCTGGCTGGACCGTTTCCAGCCCGAGTTCTCCGCGTGGCACGATGCGACCGGCGGGGCCGTTTCCGAGGCGCACATCTACGCCCCGCTCAACCTGCACGAGCTGCCCGACGATGAGTTGATTCGCCGCGTCGAGAACGACTTCGAGAGCGCGTATCCCGAGATCCAGGGGAGCGCGGTGCATCGAACCGTCGTGCGGAACGCCGCGACCCACATCAACTTCCCGGTGGGGTGCGGAACGTCGTTCCCCAAGGTCAAGACGTGCTTCCGGGACATGGTGCTGTGCGGTGACTGGATCGACGGAGGGCTGCCTGTGCTCTACTCGGAACGGGCCTGCCAGACCGGGCTGACCGCAGCCAACGAGTTGCTCGCGGCCAGGGGACTCCAACTCCACGAGATCCTGCGACCTGCGCCGCCGCCCACCCACATGAGGGCGCTGCAAGGTGTTCTGCGGGTCGGAAGAGGGGAGGGGGGCGCATGAGCCGAAAGAAGGTCAGCGACGAGGGCAGGTCCAGGGGACACTACGAAGACTCGGTCGAGCGCCTGTTCTGCTTCGACCTCCTGGAAGGGCTGTCGCCCGAAGAACAGGCCGCCGTCCTGGCGCAGATGGAATACCGGGTTCTCGAACCGGGCGAAGTGCTGGTCCACGAAGGGGACCCGGCCAAGCAGGTCTTCTTCCTCTTCGAGGGCGAGCTGGCGGTCCGGAGTCAGGGGCATCTCATGGGGCTGGTCGAAGCCCCGCATACCCTGGGGCTGGTCGCGCTCCTCGACGAGGAGGGACGAGCCGCGACCCTGGAAGCCTTCGAGCGGTGCGAGCTGTTCTGCCTGGATGAAGTGAGGTTCGAGCACCTGTTCAAGCACAGCGGACGGTTTGCCAGGAACGTCGCCAGGTACCTGGTCGGCGAACTGCGGGAAGCGTACGGCAGGGAGAAGGACCTCCACCAGAACCTCGAGGACTTCTTCCTGTCCCCCAATGCGCGCATCGTGCCCGGTCCCTACAGGGCCGAGCCGTTCGAGATGCTCATCTTCCTCATGAGGTGGGAGCCGGGACGGCTCAAGGCGTTGCTCCCGCCTGGTCTTTCGCCGATTCCCGGGCTGTCGGATCTGTACCTGCTGACGTTCAGCTTCTTCCCCGCGCTGACGACGGTCAACCCGGTGGGCCAGGGGAAGAAGTTCCGATACAACGAGACCGTTCCTTTCATTCCTGCGCTCGGACCGGGGTTGCGCCCCGGAGCGTTCTGCCCGGAGCTGTATCCCGACAACGTGCTCGCGATCCTGCTGGGCCGGGAACTGTACGGGTTTCCGAAGCGGTACGGTACCACCCGGCGAAGCGGGAACCGGGTCGACTTCACGGTCTCCGACCGGATGGCTGCAAGGGCCTCCTTCGCAGAGCGGCGGATGGCCAGTCCGGCCGAATTCGCAGCGGACTTCACCGCAGAGGCGATGGGCGGATCCGCCCTCCCCGACATCGTTTCGAAGGTCTCGGGGGCCGCATACGAGCTGCTCTTCAACCCCGAGAGAAAGCTCCCGTTCCCCTTCGTCCGACTGTTCCTTCGCAAGCAGATTCCGGATGTCACTTCGACCTTCGAGAACGTCTACCAGGTCGATGAGCTGGTGGAGTTGCCGTTCAAGATCACGACGCTCGAAAGCTACCAGTTCCTTCGTGAGCCGAAGGTCCGGTTCTTCGACTCCGACTTCTTCATCGGCGGGGAGCCCGTCTCCGCATTCTCGGTCCAAATGGCCTTCGAGTTCGGCGCGGGCAAACATCTCATCGATTACCTGGACTCGGATCCAGGGGCCTGCGGCGGCTGGCTGTCCCGATTCCGCTCCTCGAGATCCCGGACCTCGAGGTCGTAGCCGTCCAGCGGTTCCAGCACGGAGAAGAGCCAGCCCGGGTCGACAACCTGTGCCGGCGCAAGCACCCCCCCACGCCCGACGGCCGGGCCGTGCTCCAGCAGGCGCAGCGCACTGCGAACCACGATCTCGGCAGAAAGCCCGTACGGATCGCGGCCCAGCACCGACACGCCGCGGTATTCGATTCCGGAAGTCCCTCGCCCCAGAACCTCGACGCGGATCTCGAACGGGGACGGGCGTTCCGTACAGGGCTCTCCTCCCAACCGTCCGGCGGCATTCCGGACCAGTCGAAGGCATCGGCGGAGCCCCTTCCTGGCCATCCCGCTGCCGCCGTTCCCGCCAAAGCCCGCCATGTGGTCGGAAGCGGAGGCAAGCCGAAGAGGCAGCGCCGCTGCCGCCCCCATCCATTTGAGCGGAGCCGATGCTACGGCCGGGACTCTGATGTAGGTGGCAACCGTCGCTGCCGAAAGGTGGCGCGGGATGGTCAGAATCTCAACTCCCGGATACCACGCACAGGTAGAGACCCCGAACGGCGCATGCAGATCGAACTGCCTTGACTCGTGCGCCACGGCAGCGCGCTCGAACCTGCCGCCCGTTCTCCGGACTCCCTCGCCCCAGATCGCCTCGAGCGCCGACATCCGGCTGGCCCGCGATGTCCGAAACCCGGACACTGCACCGGCAACGCGGATCCCCTCGATGGCGGACAGCCCCCGGGCCGCCAGCGCCGCGGCGCAATCCGAGAGCGCCACCTCGACCCCCATGGCATTCCCGAGCACGACGCCGGAGCGACTCGCTCCCTCGTCAAGCTGCTCACACTCCCGGACGTACACCTGCTCTCCCGACAGATCGAGCAGATGGACTCCGGCAGACAACGCGGCCTGAGCAACCGGTAGCCCCAACTCGGTATACGGCCCGGCGCAGTTGATCACGAGATCCACACGATCCAGGAAACGGTCGAGGCTGTCCCGATCGGTAGCGTCTGCAGCCACAATCTCCGATCGGGTGCTCCGACTCCGCGGGACCGGCTGCGCGCTTCCGCCGCGTCTGGGGGCAGCGGGGGCCGGCAGCGCGAAACGAGATGGAGCTCTCGCAGCGCCAATCCAGCGGCATTCGCTCCTCTCCAATACGGAGCAGACACGCCTCCCCGTATGGCCTGTTGCCCCCAGTACTCCTATCGTGTGTCCACCCATCGAAGAAACGCCTCCTCGGCAGTGCCGTCCCGTCCCACTACTGCCTGCCGGGGAAAAAAAAATCAATGGTGACGATTCTTTACGTTGACAGGCACCGTGCAAGGCGGTAGGGAAACGATTAATGGCCTTCGTCGGGGCTGAAGGGCGATGGGGCTCAACACACCTCGAGCCAATGGGAGCGGAGGCTGCTGATAAAGTGGCTTGAAGCGAGAAGGCTGCCGGCACGAATGGGGCCGACCATGCAGCCGGACCCATGCAGGCACCGCATGAACGGCGGCTGCCATTCAGGAGGGAAGAGTCGATGAAGAAGGTCGAGAAGAAGGTCGAGAAGAAGGTCGAGAAGAAGGTCGCAGCTCCGAAGGTCGAGGCCAAGAAGCCGGAGCCCAAGAAGCCGGAGCCCAAGAAGCCGGAGCCCAAGAAGCCGGCCGTGAAGAAGGCCGCTCCGAAGAAGGCCGCTCCGAAGAAGGCCGCTCCGAAGAAGGCCGCTCCGAAGGCCGCTCCGAAGGCCGCTCCGAAGGCCGCTCCGAAGGCCGCCCCGAAGGCCGCCCCGAAGGCCGCCCCGAAGAAGGCTCCGGCCAAGAAGCCGGCCGGCAAGAAGTAAGCACTCACTGCACCGTTCTTTCCGCGCTCGAGGCGGTTCAAGGGATCAGGTTCGCGTCGGCAGTCTGCCGAGGTAGCGGGGGTACATAGTGCCTTGTGACTGAGGCCTGATCTGCCCTATTGAGGCGGTGCCGCGAAGTGCATCTGCAGCAGGTACTCCCCGCTCTCCTCAGGATGCTCAGCATCGACGAACAGGAAGTAGGTGCCCGCCGGGAGGAGAAGGGAGCTGATCACCGCCGGGTTGTTGCCGTCGCACGCGAGCTCACCGGACGGGCTGCAGTCGAAGCCGCGCAGGTACAAGAGAGGCTGTTTCGTGAAATCATCGAACGAGTGGGCGACGCTCACCAGCATCGGGTCTGCCAGCACAAGCTTCCAAACCGCTTCCTGCCCGGACGGTAAGGGACCGCCCGCGCAACTCCCCTTGTAGGCATCATAGAGGCCCGTCGTCGACCCTGTGTACTGGAGAGCCAGGCCGTCATCCGCCTTCCCGATGGGGATCCCCATGTTCACCGGAAGGGCGTTCTCGCACCACGCTCCCTGGCAATAGGGCGAGTCGTTGCAATCCGGATCCTGGCAGTCGATGAGCCCGTCCTTGTCTTCGTCGATGCCGTTGGTGCAGTCGTCGCCCGTCACGACGTCCTCGAACTTGAAGGTGAGCAAGTAGTCGCCAAACCCCAATCCGGCGCGGTCGACGAATACGTAGTAGGTGCCCGGGCCCAGCTCTGCCTTGATTTCCGCAGGGCTGAACTTGCTGGCCTTGCAGCCCACCACCGGGCCATCACACGATCCCTGTCGAATGTACAGCACGGCCGAGCTGCTGATCCAACCGAGGAACTTCAGGGTGACCGAGACCTCGGTCAGTTCCTCCAGAGTGAACGTCCATACTGCATCGGGGGCAAAGCCGGCACCACATTCGCCTGAGTAGTCGTTGGCGTACCCAGTGGTCGTCCCCTGGTACGAGAGTGACAAGCCGGAATCGGCTTCCTGGATGGGCTTTCCGCCGTTGACGGGATGTGCGGTCAGGCACGTCTCTCCTTCGCACAGGGTATCGCTTGCGCAGTCTGGATCGGAACAGTCCACAAGGCCGTCTACGTCGTTGTCCAACTTGTCGACGCACGACGTTTCCGATGCCTCCGGAGGATCCAGACTCAGGCGGAACGTGTAGTTTCCTCCCTTTCCATACCACGACTTGAACTGGACCTTGAGATGACTGCCCGGGAGCATCGCATAATAGAGATTCTCCTCCTTTCCGTTCTGGCCGGAATCCGCGTACCACAGGAGATTGCCGAAGGAATCGCGAAGCAGGATGACCATGTTCTGGTCTGCCTGAGGAACGAGCCGGACGTGCAGTATCCCCCCTGCGAGCGAGGAGAAGGAGAACCAGTCCTTGTCATATCCCGGGTCGATGGTCGTCCCGGGCAGGGAGTCATAGCCTTCCGGCCCCAACTCGCCGAGAGGGAACGCCGTTTCGGAGGAGTCGTTCGGCTCGTAGGGGTCCCCGTCGACAGGGTCGGTCGGAGTGTCTGCCGCAGCCTCCGGCGTGCCGGCATCCGGAGTTGTGCCGGCATCTGGGACCCCGGTTCCCTCGTCCGGCAGGCCGGCATCGGGCAAAGTGCCAATGGTGCCGTCCTCGGTTTCTCCGTCGTCTTCGAGGTCGGGCAGCGGCCAGCTCCAGTCCGTGAGATCGTCTTCTGCATCGACAGGGTCGGACTCTTCGACCTCGACGTCTGCCGGGTAGGCCTCTGCCGCGGCGTCCGGAGTCACGTAACCGCCATCATTCCCGGTCTCGTCGGAAACCGAGACGTCTTCGACCGGGCCCGTCTGCTCGAACGTATCTTCAAAGACCGTATCGGTTCCCATGTCCTGGAAGCCCGGGTCTTCCGCAAGCAAGTCCTGCGTCCCGAGGTCGACGGGCGCGTCCAGGACCGGGACGTCCCCCGGAATGATGTCGGAGCCCGTCGCATCCTCGTTCGGGAGTGTCTCCCCGATGTGGTCGGCGGGATGGGCGTCGCCATGGTCCTGCTCATCCGCTTGCAGGTCAGGCGGCTGGTTCAAGTCACTACCGGCCGACAAGTCGTCCGCAAAGGGTTCGAGGTCGACGAGGTCGGTCTCGTCGTCCGAAACGGCATCGGGCCGGGGCAGCGGTTCGTCGGCCAGCGCAATGTCGGCCGCCGGAAGACTATCCGACTGAGCGGCGGGTGAGCTGCAGCCCCCGCAGAAGAGCAGCGCCAGGGCGCAGCAGCATGGGAGAAGGAGCGAGGCACTGCTCAATCGTCTTCCGCCGGCAAGGGAAGGGGCCGACCCGGCCAGGACGAGCGGCCCGTGGCAGGTGCGCTCGGCTCGAGCGCTCCTGAAGACCATCGCCGTTGTGGGTTGCTCCTTCAAACGCACGCTCCTCTTCAGGGCACAGCCTCAATCCTACTGCAACTGGATCGGTTTCGCCTTCGTTATCCAGTATCCGAACTCGAGCGGGTTCGAGGTGGTCATGGACTTGCCTCGTCGGAGTCGGGAATGGGAGCGGACTCGAACCCGGGTGGATAGAGCGAGGGTAGCCTCTCGCTGCCCGTCGACATGTAGCGGATTCCTTCGTCGGTGGAATCCTTGACCGTGACTTCGAAGACCAGGGACGGAGGCATGTCCGGAGTCAGCTCCTGCACCCGCACCCAGAGCAGGTTCGAGGGGCTGAGGGGCGGAAGATCCGCGTGCTCCACGTGTGTACCGTCGGTGAACAGGATGTTGCCGTTGGCGAGCGCATCGGCATCCCCGGGGCCGAGCGCAAGGAACGGCTCCTGCTCGAAGCTCCACTCCTCAACTGCACTTCCCTCCCCACCGGGAGTCGTTGCCGGCTCGAGGGCATAGATGACCGGCCTGGGCGAGTGCTCGGCCCCCTTTTCTCCGCCGTCGGCCAGCAGGAGTCGGTTGCCTTCCAGGAGTTTCCCCGCATGAGCGTGAACCGGCCATTTGCCCTGGCCCTGCAGAACCAGGTCGCCGCCGTCCCCCGCGATCCACTCGACCTTGCCGGAAGCCCGCGAAATCTTCACGGTCCAGGACAGCGTCGCCAGGGTGGTGACCATGGAATCATCCGCCTCGATGTAGCGAATCGAGTTCCCGTGCGACCAGTCCTTGGTCCCCCCTTTCTGCCCCGGATAGATGAGATCCCAGAACGGAAGCAGGAAGTCCGGCTTGATCACGTAGGGATCGAGGAGGTCGAGAAGCTTCCACTGCTGAACCACCTCGCCGCCCGGCGCAAATTCGACGATGACGTCGCCGACCACGTTGAAGGATGCCGTCGACCCGTCCTTCATCACGTACCCGTCGATGGTCCGAATCTCAGTGCTCAGCGCCAACGTGTTGCCCGAGGGAAGCCTCGTTGCCGAGTGATGGAAAGTGTCCAGCCCCATGTCCGGTGCGACCCACTTGCCCACGGTCCGGCCGAGCATGTCCACCTCGACGACCGAGTCCACGCCCGCAACGAAAAGGAGGTTCCCGTTCGGCAGGAACTCGACTCCTTGCGCCAGGTACGGAAGCTCGAGATACCACACGACGTCACCCGCCGGATCCAGTGCCGCCATGCGGCCCCAGCTCAGGTCGAGGATGAACCCCCAGCGTCCCACGTTCAGCAACGTGAGCCCGGGAGACATCGACTCGGGCGTTGCCTTCGTGACCTCGATGGGAGGCGCATCGTCCGGAAGGGCAGCGGTCTTCAACTCCTGCTCGAGCACCGGGCCCACGGCTTCGCCTCCCAAGACGGACCGCACGGAGAGCAGGTGCGCGCATCCTGCACGCAGTCCAAGGACAGGGACCTCGTGCTCCGCAGAAGGGGCCGTGGTCTCCCGGACGACGAAAGACCGGTCGGAATCCAGCTCCGATACGGTGACCTCAACGTTGGCGGCCGGTGCCGTGGTCACCTTCACCAGGGCGGACAGAGGGGCATTCTCGAACGTCTCCACGGAGAGGGCCGACAGGGTAGGGGGAAGCACCTCCTGCGCCACATCGAGCAGGATGTCGGCTTCCTCCGCATCGTCCAGCAGCTCGCCGACTACGTCCACGCAGCAGGCGTCCGCAACCCCGTCGGGCGCCGCCTGGACGTCCGGATTGTCTTTTCCACCGCCGCAACCGGGAGTACCGAACCCCGCAACCAGGATCAGGCCGATCAGCCCGGCAGTCTCGATTCGCTCAAGCCGGCTCATTGGTTCCCCTCCGGCGCGAGGCACTCGCGCTGAGGCGAACAGACCAGCCCCTCCGCGCAGGTTCCGCAGATGCCGCCGCAGAGGTCATCGCCGCACTCGTACGGGAGGAGGCTCACCGGATCCTTGCACTGGGGAAGGCACTTGCAGGTCCAGGTGTAGAGGTCGCAGGAATAGCCGGGGTCGCACTGTCCGCAGTCGCAGGAGACACCCAGGTACCAGGCCCCGACGATCCCGCACTCGCGGCCTTCGCACAACGCAGGGCACGGGTCCTCCTCGCACTTGTGGTACGCGCAGATGAAACCGTCACCACACGTCCCGCAATCGCACTGGGAGGTCATGGCACCGCACTCGTACTCCGCTTCCAGGCACGACGTCTCGCACGGGTCGGGGGCGGCCTCGCACTTCCCTTCCTCCGAACAGGTCAGGCCGTCCGCACATCCCCCACATTCGCAGGTTCCGACCGCACCGCACTCCACCGCGGCGCAGGCCGAGGAACAGTCGAAGGCTTCCATCGCATCGGGTGTCGTCTCGTCTGAACCGGGATCAGCCTCGACCGTCACGTCCACATCCGGAGCTCCGCCGTCCACCAGGTCGGCTTCGACCTCGACCTCCTGCAGCGGAGGCGCATCCGCAACCAGATCCACGCTGTCGCCATCAGGGGCAGCCAAGTTGTCCACGGCCGACTCGTCCGAGGGAGCGGCCAGATCGGCCGAGACAGCAGAGTCCGGCGAGGCATCCAACTCAGCAGGAGAGCTACCTCCTCCGGTACAGGCCGAGATCGACAGGGCGAGGGAGGCAGCCAGGGACAGGAAGCCCTTTGCTGCCAAACCATCGACCGCGGGGGGGAACCGACAGACCCGGTCGAACGAAACAACTCCCAAATCGTGGGTCAGATCATTGAACTCGGGGCACATGGCATACTTCCTGGTGGGTGGGTTGGCGGACTGCACAGTCGTCACCTCGTCAGCACACTTCCGACGGAACCGGACGACCTGACGGCCCCAATCTAACTATCCCAGCAAACCGAGTCAAGGAATCCCGCAGTTTCATGAGAAACGGGCGTGCGCACGTGAGCGAGGTGCTCAGGTTCGATCGACACTGCGAGCCGCCAGGAAGCCGCCGGACAAGAGCCAGTCGACGATGCGCTCCACGCACCCCACCACTGAATCCGCCGACGTGTCCAGCCGAAGTGCCGGCGATGTGGGGGACTCGTAAGGGGCGGAGATCCCCGTGAATTCGGCCAGCCGCCCTTCCCGAGCCTTTCGATACAGCCCTTTCGGGTCCCGAGCTTCGCACAGCGGGAGCGGAGCATCGACGAACACCTCGACGAACCGTTCGGCACCGATGGAGCGGGCCGCCTGGGCACGATCCTGGGTGTACGGCGAGATGAACGCGGTCACTACGATCAGCCCGGCATCGTTCATGAGCGCGGCCACTTCGGCTACGCGGCGGATGTTTTCGCTTCGCTCCGCCGGGGAGAACCCGAGGTCGCGGTTCAACCCACGACGCACGTTGTCGCCGTCGAGCACGTAGCAGGCGTGCCCGGAATCGACCAGCCTCCGCTCGAGCGCCTTGGCAATCGTCGATTTCCCCGAGCCGGAAAGGCCCGTGAGCCAGAGCGTCACCGGCCGCTGTCGAAGCAACAGAGAGCGTTCATCGGCGGAAACGAGACTCTCCTCCGGAGTCAGGAGGCGCTCCGGTTGCGGACTGGGACGGGCCTGCAACAACCCCTCGATGTGACCGTCGTCGTCCAGGATCATGCCCGCAGCGACCGTGTCATTGGCCAGCGGGTCGATGAGCACGAAGCTCCCCGTCGTCCGGTTCCGGGCATACGAGTCGCAGGCTACGGGCTCGTGGAAGCGGATGGCCACCCGACCGATCCAGTTGAGGTCGGGAGTGCCCGCCTCGCCCGTCGTGAGCGTGTCCGGATCGATCCGGCATTCGACGGCGTCGACCGTGCATCGCACCGTCCGTGTAGCGGCCTTGGCAAGCCACGTCTTGCGCACCATCGGGGCAGCGCTCATCCACAGGAGCACGGCCCGGACACGATCCGTGACTCTGGCCGGCCTGGCCGGATCGGACAGCAGCGCGCCGCGGCCGATGTCGAGGTCTTCTTCGATTTCCACCGCCACGGAGCTGGGTGGCGCTGCCTGGGAAAGGACTTTGTCACCCAGGCGTATGCTTCGAACGGTGGCGTGCAGACCGGCGGGCTGGACGAGCACGGTCTGCCCCGGCTCCAGCCTCCCCCCGGCAAGCTGACCAGCAAGCCCTCGATAGTCCTTTCCCGGCCTCAGGACGGTCTGCACCGGCAACCGGAGGAGTGACTCCTCGTCGTTGCTGCCGACCGGGACATTCTCCAGGTGAGCGACAAGCGGAACGCCTTCATACCACGACATGTGGGGACTGAGGGTCACCACGTTGTCCCCCAGCAGGGCGCTCATGGGGATGCAGGCGGGGGTCGGCACTCCGAGGCGCCCGGCAAATGCGATGAACTCCGACCGCAGCCGTTCGAAGACCTCCCTCGACCAGTCCACGAGGTCCATCTTGTTGACTGCCAACACCAGGTGACGGATCCCGAGCAGCACCGAGATGAACGCGTGGCGCCGCGACTGGGTAAGGAGCCCCTGGCGGGCATCGACGAGGATGACGGCCAGGCTCGATGTGGAAGCGCCGGTTGCCATGTTGCGCGTGTACTGCTCGTGCCCCGGCGTGTCCGCGATGATGAAGCGTCGGCGGGGTGTCGCAAAGTGGCGGTACGCAACGTCGATGGTGATTCCCTGCTCGCGCTCCGCCTTCAGCCCGTCGGTGAGCAGGGCCAGGTCGGTGGCCTCCCGGTTGAGCCGCCTGGAATCAGCCGCCATGGCCGCAAGATGGTCCTCGTAAACGGCCCTGCAATCCAGCAGGAGTCGTCCGATGAGGGTGGACTTCCCATCGTCCACGCTGCCCGCAGTGGAGAAGCGGAGGAGATCGGTGCGCAGGCTCGGGTCGAGCGGCTTTGCCATCTCAGAAGTACCCCTCCCGTTTCTTCTGCTCCATCGAGCCGTCCTGATCGTGATCGATGAGCCGTGTGATCCGTTCCGAGTACCGGACCGATGCCAGCTCCCGGAGAATCTGGGGGACCGTGCGCGCCGAGGACGGGACGGCCCCGGTGCACGGATGGCAGCCGAGAGTTCGAAAGCGGCAGACGATGTCCACCGCCTCCTGCCCTTCGGACAGGCGCGTGCCGAGCTCGACCGGGATGAGCCGTCCGTGGCTCACGACCATCCTGCGCTTGCGTGCGAAATACATCGGGACGACCGGGATGCGCTCCCGGTGGACGTAGAGCCAGACATCGAACTCGGTCCAGTTGGAAATGGGAAACACCCGGATCGACTCGCCCGGATTGTGGCGTCCGTTGTAGAGGCTCCACAGCTCCGGACGCTGGTTGCGGGGGTCCCACTGGCCGTGGATGTCGCGAAACGAATACACCCGCTCCTTGGCCCGAGAACGCTCCTCTTCGCGGCGGGCCCCGCCCATGGCTGCATCGAAGCCCCCTTGCGCCAGGGCCTCCAGGAGCGCCCTGGTCTTGAGCTGGGCACAGCACCGGATGGTCCCGTCATCCCACGGATTCACGCCGCTTTCAATCGCCGGCTCATTCCGAAACACCCGGAGATCTGCCCCGATCTCGCGGCAGAAACGATCCCGGAACTCGTACATCTCCGGGAACTTCATCCCGGTATCCACGTGCAGGAGGGGAAACGGAATCCGACCAGGCGAAAACGCCTTGCGGGCCAGGTGCACCATGACCGAGGAATCCTTGCCCACCGAGTACAGCATGACCGGGTGGTCCATCTCCGCAACCACCTCGCGGATGATGTGGATCGATTCGGCTTCGAGCAGGTCCAGGTGCGAGTGCCGGGGGTGAGAGCGCATACCAGCCGGCCTCCCGTTCCGGCCGGCTCACTATACAAGCACCGCCCTTTCCAACGCAACTGCCCAGTCCGCGCTCCTGAACATGGTCATCTCGTCCGCCGATCATGTTTGACAATCGGATGGGAAGATCATGTTTAGCCGTAGCCATCGCCGTCGCTGTTGCCCTCGCAGTCGCCCTCGTTGACTCCGCAATCCTCACAACGTACAGTGGCCCCCGGAGGTGAGCTGCCATGTCGTTCCCGCAAGTGTACCTGTCCCGTCCGTCGGTGGCACTCCCGGAGCAACGGCTCGACAACGACGAGGTTCTTCGCCGGATTCGAGCCGCTTTTCGTGGGGATGAGGCTGTCTGGCCCATCATCGAAGCGGGGGTGCGAACCGTGTTTGCCCGCTGCAACTCCCGCTACCGCTACATCGAGGCCGACCAGGAGAAGAGCCCCGGGATGTTCGCTTCCGAAGCGGCCCGGACCTGCCTTGAGGCCAATGGAGTCACCCCTGGTGACGTGGACCTCCTGATCTATGGAGGGATCGCTCGAGAGTACTTCGAGCCGGCCACGGCGATGGAGGTCGCCGCCCGCATCGGTATCGAGACCGTGCATGCCTTCGACGTCACCAGCGCATGCGTCGGGATGCTCGAGGCCGTGCATATCGCTTGCGGTCACTTCGCACTTCACCCCGAGTACAAGACCGCACTCATCGTGTCCGCAGAGCTGACGCGCCGGTTTCTTTCCTATGACATCCAGTCACCCGAGGAGCTGGTCCACAAGGTGGCCGGCCTCACCATCGGCAACGCTGCAGCGGCATGGCTCATCCGGAGGGACCCCCTGCCGGCCGGATCGATGCGCATCCTGGGCGGGGCGAATTTCTCCAGGCCTGCGCACTGGGTCCTGTGCCAGGCCCCGATCGACGGGTCGTTCACGTCGTTCTCCCAGGAGCTGTTCAAGCTCAACTCCTATGTTCCGCCCGAGCTGGTCCGCTTCCTCAGCACCCTGGGCTGGAAGGTGACGGACGTGGATCACTACGTAGCCCACCAGCCGAGCGACCACATGGTGCAGAAGGTGCTTGCGGACATGGGCGTCGATCCCGAGCGCGCGGTCCGTATCCATCACCTCTACGCCAACACCGCGTCGACCACGGTGGCCATGGCCATGCACCACCTGTTCGAGACGACGACGGTGAAACCCGGCGACCGCATGGTCCTCACCGGGGCCGCTGCCGGATTCTCCCTGGTATCGATTGCCGGTACATGGCAACAGGGTTGAGCCGCCATGCTCAAGTACCTGAAGCTGTACGGCACGATCCTGCGCACGTTCGGATTCAGGCTCCGGCCGATCGCCACGTTCTTCCTCAAGGGGCTGCACGGCCTGTTCACCTGGAAGACCCGGGCGGCAGACCACCTCTTCTTCCCCGCAGTCCGGCGTGCCCGCATCGACCGTCCCATCTTCATCCTCGGCAATCCCCGTAGCGGGACCACGTTCATGCACCGGTTCCTGCTGCGGACCGGTGTGCCGTGTGCGTTCGAGCTGTGGGAAATGGTGTTCCCCGCGATCACCGCCAGGAAGATGCTCAACCGGATGGTGGATCGTCTGGCCCCCTTCTCCCCCGGCCGCTACCACAGCGCCGATGCCCACGAAGCCGGCCTCCGGGACGTCGAAACCGATGACGCCATGGTCTTTCTCCATATGGTCGAGGGCGGGTTCCTCTGGTCCTATTTCCTGGCCTGGGAGGATACCTGGGGCAGTGACCTCTGCCGACGCTACTTCTTCGAACGAGGCGAGCGGGCGCTGCCTCGCCAGGACCGCATGTTCCGCTTCCTGGAGGCCTGCTGGAAGCGCAACCTCGTCTACAAGCAGCGCTCGCGCATCGTGGCCAAGTCGAGCCTGTTCTCGTTGCGACCGGAAGAGCTTGTCCGGCGCTACCCCGACTGCCGCATCATCTACATGGTGCGTGATCCGCTCGAGGCGATCCCCTCCGGAGCCTCACTGCTCACAGGCGTCCTGTCCCGTTCCTACGACGTGTTCAAGGCCACCTCCCTCGACCGGCGTGCCCGGTGGCTCGAGAACCTCTACCAGGCCTCGTGCCGGATGTACGGGGCCTTCCACGAGGCATGGACGGGGGGAGCGATCCCGGAACAGAACCTCCGCATCGTCACCTACCCCCAGATCATGCAGGATCTGTCCCGCACCATGACGGATCTGCTGCCGTTCCTGGAAATCGCCCCGGTCCCCGAGTTCGCAGCCGAGCTCGCACGGCAGGACGAAATCCAGCGCACGCGCAAGAGCCCGCACGAATACAACCTCGCCAAGTTCGGGCTGGATGCCGCCCGGATCCGGAAAGACCTGGACTACGTGTACGGGGAGTACCTCGGAAGGGGAGGGGAGGGATAGGACGAATAGGACCCCCACCTTGTGATCACTTTCCCAGCAGCCGCGCCAGCTCCGCCTGGTTGAAGCCGAGAATGAGCTGCCCCCTGGCATACAGGATGGGAACGCTGCTGAGCATGTGATCCGGGATCCCCTGCTTGCGGCCAAGCTCCGCCAGCAGGCGTTGCGCCGCAGGATCCCCTTCGACGTCCTTCTCCTCGAAGGGAACTCCGTTCGATTCGAGCCACTGGCGAGCCGTCCGGCAGTGAGGGCACCAGGATGTCGAGAAGAGAAGGACCTTGTCGGTTGCCGGAGCGGATGCGGTATCCGGGCCCTCCGGCGTAGCCGCCTGCCTGCCGGCCGGCCGCACCCGGTCATACCGGCTCACCAGCCTGAACGGATACGTGCCGTCCGCTTCCGCCTTCTCCAGGTTGGCCACGATGACCAGATTGGCCGGGACATCCCCCTTGCGGAAGGCCGTGGACGTCACGAACACGTTGCCGCGGACCGCTTCCGGAACATCGGCGGCCCTGCGGGCCACCTTCAATCCCCCGGAGGCGGGATCCGCGTACTGGAAGACCAGGTTCGGGTCATCCCCACGCACTCGGAACGACTCCAACGCAGCCGGGGCGGCTGTGTCCGGTGCGGGCTCGTCCACCGCAGCTCTCTGGCACGCAGCAGCGGACACGACGATGAGAGCAGCCAGGAATGCCGTCCGCACCGCCTTGCTTCCTCCTGCTAGTGGAACACTTCGCGGCAGACGATGCCTGCGTTCTCCAGGCCGGACAGCACGGGCACATACACCGCGGGGTCGACCGGGATGCGGACACCCGAGGCCTTGAGCTGGCCATCGAGGATCGCCTTGACCGCAATGGCGGGCGGCAGGGACACGGTCCTGGACATCGCGCTGTCGCCGTCCGGAATGCCGAAGTCGACCAGGGTCGACGTGATCCTCTGCCGCCGCCCGTCAGAGAGGACCGCCTGGAATTCGTGCAGGAGGACGATCATGTCGCGCTCGCCGCTCTTGTACGCCAGGGCCGGCTCGAGCACTGCCCCGAGCACGTCGAGGATCGTGGCGACCTGCGCCGCTGGCTTCGACGAGAACAGCCCCGCCCACTCCATCCGCCGGATGGCGTCGCAATCCACTTCCAGGCCGGCCTTGCGGGCTGCCGCTCTGCGAATCTCCTCCGCAGGTGCACCGGCCGGAAGGCCGCACAGCACGGCCGTGATTGCCCCGAGCGTAGCGGCCCCCGCAGGCGGCAGAGATAGCTGGAGCCAGCCCAGGTCGACCAGCCCCTTCATCATCCGGCACCAGCCGGGATAGCGAAGAGTTCCTCGAAACATCGTGGTCGCATGCTTGAGGCCATACAGCCCCACGTACTGTGTGGAATCCCGGTTGGGGTATCCTTCCAGCATGCCGACCCCTTCGGCTGCCACAGGCCAGTGGTTGGCAAAGAGCTGCTCAGAGGGCACGTCCTTGACCGCACCGTCCTCGATCCAGCGGGACGCGTTGCGCCCCGCCAGCAGCACCCCCCGCGGGCTCCACGAAAACTTGTATCCCCACGGATTGTCGTTGGCCTCGGGAGCTGGCAGCCCGCCGCAGTAGGAGCGGAACGAGACGATCTTTCCGCCCGCGTTTTCGACATGGTGGATCACACGCATGGCCGACATGTGGTCGATTCCCGGGTCGAGGCCGATCTCGTTGAGGAAAAGCAGCCCCTTGCGCTCCGCCTCGGCAGACAGCTCGCGCATCTCGTTGCTCACGTATGACGTGGTGACGAGGTGCTTGCCCAGTGCCAGGCAGCGGCGGGCAATCTGCACGTGGTAGGTGTACGGGACCAGGCTCACCACCAGGTCGCTGTCCGCGATGTGGGTGTCCAGGTCGACCGGGTCGGTGAGATCGAGTGTCAAGGCAACCCCCATCGGGTGCTTCTCGAGGAGCGTGTGAGCCTTGTCCACCGTCCGGGTGGCGATGACCACGCGGAACCCGTGGTCCAACAGGTAGCGAACCAGCGGCCTGGCTACGAGGCCGGCACCGAGCACGAGAACGGTCTTCGTCATGGCGAACCTCCTGGCGCCTGAGTTACAGATGCTCTTCCAGATAACGGTAGTCCGGGGTCAGGCGGCCGTTCCAGACAACGACGGCCTTCCGGATCTCGGGCGGAATCGAAGCGGATTCGAACGGGGTCTTCGGGTCGATCGAGGCGAGTGCTGCCATGTACGGCTTGAGCGATTCCCCGAAGTGGCGCGTGGCATCCCGAGGCAGCTCGGCAGGCAGGTTGTCCACCGCCAGGATGCCCACCCCGGGGCCGGAGACTTCCCGGGTGACCACGTCCGTGGCCGGGTCCCAGCGCAGTGCCGGCTTCTCCTGGTTCGTGGCCTGCGTCGTCATTTCGATGGAGCCGTCGATGTCGCACGTGATGTCGCCGACCGCACGCAGCCGCAGCCGGTTCTCCGCGTGAAGCTGCTTGAGCCACGACCGGGTGAGCAGCTTGGGATACCGTTCGTCCCAGTAGATGCAGTTGACCAGCACCGACAGCCAGGGAACCCACTGCTCGAAAACCCCCCGGTACTGCTCCGGGTTCCGGTAGTAGTCGTCCAGGACAAAGGGACCGCCGTCGATCCGCTGAGCCTGGTGCTGCTCCTTGAACACCACCTTGTAGAGGGTCTTGCCGCTCGCCGCGGCACCGGGTGCAAAGAGCCCGGGAAGGTCCTCCGGTGCGATCTCAGTGACCGGGAGGTGGCCGAGGATGAACTGCGCCCCGCGCGACACGTTGCCGTATCCCGCAAAGCCGAACACCAGGGGAACCAGGGCCGGCGGCAGACCGTCGGCCGCAATCCTGGCCCCGGCCTCTGCCAGTGCCTTGCCTGCCGCCTCGACATCCTCGTAGCCGAATGCCTGCTTCACCGTGGCCAGTGGCGTCTCGATTCCCGCCTCCGCGAGCCGCCGTCCCAGAAGCCAGAGGGTATCGATCATTCCGGCCAGCCCGGCATGATAGCCGAAGAAGACCAGCCTGCGCCCCTTGTCGTCGACGATGCGCTCGTAGTCGATGAGCGTGCAGCCCAGGTCCAGGAACCGGCGAAGCATCGGCATGTTGTGTGCCTGCCCCTTGATGGTGTGGGAGAAGAACACATACGTCTTGCCGGCAAGCAGCTTGCCAACCGGAACCTCCTTGATGCCGAGGATGACGTCGGCCCCGTCGAGTCCTGTGACGAGCCGCCCGCCCACCTTCACATAGGCATCATCCGCGAACACGCGGTGGGGGCTGGCTTCCACCAGCACCTCGATTCCTGCCTTCCGGAGGTTCTCCACCTGGTCCGGCGAAAGCGGTGCCCGTCTCTCCCATCGGCTCTTGTCTTCCTTCCTGATCCCGACTGTTCCCATGACCGCCCCTCCCGCCCGAATGTCGCCTGAGGCTATTCATTTGCCGCGCGCGCGTCAAGTTTCCGTTCGCGCGGTTCTTGACCCAGGGGGATGATTGCTCTAATGTACTTGCAGACAGCGTGCGCGCACGCCCCGCAGGAGGCTGTTTTGAAGAACAACGGCGACACCACACGCGTCACGTCCATGCACAGCATTTCCGGGAGCCTGGACGGAAGCGACTGCATCATCCAGATCTACGGCATGCACCTGGGGCGGAAGTACGACCTGCTCGACCAGATCTGCAGCATCGGCCGCGACCCTCAGAACACCATCACCCTCGATTCGGACAGCGTTTCCCGCCGACATGCCATCATCGAACTGACCGATTCCGGGCGCACGGTCAGAGACCTCGACAGCACCAACGGAACCTACCTCAACGACATCCAGATTCGCTCCGCCGTACTGTCCAACGGGGACCTCATCAAGATCGGCGACACCATCTTCAAGTACCTCACCGGTGCCAACGTGGAGGCCCTCTACCACGAAGAAATCTACAACATGACCATCCGGGACGGCCTGACCCAGGTGGCCAACAAGCGATACCTGCTCGACTCGCTCGACAAGGAATTCTCCCGCTGTAAACGCTACGAGCGCGAACTGTCCCTCATCATGTTCGACCTGGACCACTTCAAGAACGTCAACGACCAGTACGGCCATCTGACGGGGGACTACGTGCTCAAGGAAGTGGCTGGCCTGCTGAGGCGCAGGATTCGCAAGGAGGAGCTGTTTGCCCGCTACGGCGGAGAAGAGTTCGTCATCGTGTTGCCGGAATCGGGGCTCGACGTGGGGCTCCGGTTCGGCGAGATCGTCCGCAAGATGGTCGAGGAGCACAAGTTCGAGTTCGAGGGGCAACCCATCCACGTCACCGTCAGCGTCGGAGTGGCCACGGTGACAGCAGAGACCAACACCGTTTCCGACCTGCTGCGGTTCGTGGACGAGAAGCTCTACGAGGCCAAGCGGGGCGGTCGGAACCAGGTGAAGGGCTGACGGGGTGCGCTGCCTTTCTTCCCACTCCGGGCCAATGGCGTGCCCTACGAAGCCTTGGCGAAGTAGGGTCGATGGTCGAGGATGAGCACATTTCGTATCCGATCGGAGTTCGGGCCGGCCGGCGACCAGCCGGAGGCCATCCGGATGCTCACGGAAGCCGCGGTCCAGGGGAAGCGCCACCAGGTCCTGCTCGGGGTGACCGGTTCGGGGAAGACCTTTACCGTGGCCAACGTGATCGCGAAGCTCGGGAGGCCGACGCTCGTGCTGGCGCACAACAAGACGCTGGCCGCCCAGCTCTTCCGAGAGTTTCGCGAGCTGTTCCCCGACAACGCAGTCGAGTACTTCGTCAGCTACTACGATTACTACCAGCCTGAAGCGTACGTGCCCACGACGGACACCTACATTGCCAAGGAAACCTCGATCAACGACGAGATCGACCGGCTGCGTCACTCAGCGACCCGGGCGATCCTCGAGCGTCGCGACACCATCGTGGTTGCCAGCGTTTCCTGCATCTTCGCCATGGGTTCGCCGGACGAATACCGGCGCATGGTTCGGGAGGTCCGGGTCGGCCAGGTCATGGCTCCCGAGTCTCTTGCCGAGGCGCTGGCGGCCATGCAGTACGAGCGGGAGCAGTACGACTTCCACCGGGGGACCTTCCGCTGGCGAGGGGATACCATCGAGCTGTTTCCGGCCTGGGAGGCATCCCGTGCGCTGCGCGTCTCGTGGTTCGGGGACACCATCGAGAGCATCGAGGAGGCCGACCCCCTTACCGGGGCCAGGCTCGCTTCGCTCGACCGCGCCCTCATCCTGGCGAACACGCACTACGTGACCTCCAAGGAGGTGCTCGACCGTGCGATGGGGGACATCCGCAAGGAGCTCAAAGCGCGGGTGGCCGAGCTGTCCGACCAGGGCAAGCCGCACTACGCTGAACGGCTCGAGCAGCGGGTCTCCTATGATCTCGAGCTGCTGGAAGTGGCCGGCCACTGTCCTGGAATCGAGAACTACTCCCGCTTCCTCGACGGCCGTCGGCCGGGGGACGTTCCCTGGACTCTGCTCGACTATTTCCCCCGGGACTTCCTGTGCATCGTGGACGAGAGCCACGTGACGTTGCCCCAGATCCAGGGGATGTTCAAAGGGGACCGGTCGCGCAAGCAGACCCTGGTGGAGTTTGGTTTCCGCCTGCCGTCCGCGATGGACAACCGTCCGCTAACGTTTGAGGAATGGCTTGCAAAGAGCGGGCAGACGATCCACGTGTCCGCCACCCCAGGGGAGTTCGAGGTCGCCGCTGCCGGGGGGCAGGTCGTCGAGCAGATCGTGCGCCCCACCGGTCTTCTCGATCCGGCCATGGAGGTCCGACCCGCCCGCACCCAGGTGGAGGACGTCCTTCCCGAGATCCGCCGGTGCGTCGAGCGCAAGGAGCGCGTGCTCGTCGCTACCCTGACCAAGCGCATGGCCGAGGACCTCACCGAGTTCCTGCGGGAGCAGGGCGTTTCGGCCGCGTATCTCCACGCGGACATCGATACCCTGGAGCGGATGGAGCTGCTGCACGCGCTCCGGGAAGGGCGCCACGACGTGCTGGTGGGCATCAACCTCCTGCGGGAGGGACTGGACCTGCCCGAAGTCTCCCTGGTTGCCGTGCTCGACGCGGACAAGGAGGGGTTTCTTCGGGGGGCACGCAGCCTGATCCAGGTATCCGGACGGGCGGCCCGCAACGTGAACGGCAAGGTGATCCTCTACGCGGATGTGACCACCGGGTCCATGGCAGCAGCGCTGGCCGAGTCGACGCGTCGCCGCGGGATCCAGGAGGAGCACAACCGGGTGCACGGCATCGTCCCGAGGACGATCGTCAAGCCGCTCATGCCCATGCCCAGGACCGGGCTTGCAGACCGGGCCAAGGCGGGTGACGGGGCTGCCGCAGACTGGAACGAAGACGTGATCCTCAAGGAGATCGAGGCGTTGCGCCGCCAGATGAAGGAGGCTGCCAAGCGCCTGGAGTTCGAGCGGGCCGGTGAGCTGCGGGACGCGATCCAGACCCTGCAGGAGCTGATCGTGAAGGCGTAGGCCGGCCGCAGTGCCCACAACAGGTCTGACTCGGCGACTGCGACCTCCCCCACTGGGGGAGGCTGGGTGGGGGGATCTCGCCCTACTGCAACAACCCCACGAGCTGCCCCAGCCACAGGTGCAACCCCGTGTTGGCCAGGGGCAGGTCCGGCTTGACGAACTCCGGTTCGCCCGTGCCCATCGGCGGGAAATGGTGATCCACGAGCAGGAACCCGCTCCAGGTCGGATCCTCCCAGACCAGGTAGGGCAGGGGGGACGGGTGGCCGTCGGCCGGCATCGCGTGAACGGTGCCGTCGAAATGGGGGGCATCGACCAGCTCCGCCTCCTTCGAGCAGAGAAAGCCCTTGGCCGCGGTCGGAGCACCGGTTTCCGCCGTTTCTCCCGGGCACTCCCACTCCATCCAGAAATCTGCGGGGCTCACCGGCTCGGCCGACTTCATCAGCAGCGGGAGCAGTGTCCTGAGCCCCGTGGGGTTTGCTGCCAGGGTTGCATAGTCGAAACCCACGCTGTCCCGGAACATCAGGGCAAGCAGCGTGGTGACCTGGCCCGGCTGGAGCCCGGACACGTCGAGCGGGATCTCGACCGGCATGAACTTGAGCACGTCGAGGCGGGCAGCAAAGCCCAGCAGCGTCCCGAGCTGCACCGCAGGACCCGCGGAGAAAGGCACCACCTCCCCCGGGATCTGCATGCGCTCGACCAGCGACTGGGAGGCCTCGATCAACTCCGGTGCGAACACAATCTCCAGCGGCATCTCCTCGAGTGTGGCGAAGTCCACCTGGTTGCGCACGACCATGACGACGTCGTCCCCGTCCCAGGTGACGGAGATGGCCTCGTCCGGCTCCTCCTCCGCACTCAGCTCTTCGAGCAGGGCGAGGCCCGCGACCAGGTTGGAACCGGCATCGACCATGTGCTGCATGCCCGCGTGAAAGAGCGCTTCGCCGTCGTCCTCCCGCAGGGTGAAGAACCGGGAGTCCGAGGCCATGAGGTGACCCAGCAGATCCAGGATCGAGAACAGGTCCAGCCCCTCGTCCTGGGCCTTCATTCCGGCATAGGCAGCGGTGAGGAGGTCGCTGTGGAAATCCTGTGCGGCCAGAAGCTCGGTGAACCAGAGGAAGAAGGCATTGGAGCCGGCCAGCAGGCGCACGTCCGCGATGTCGAACTTGCCCCGCAGGACCAGTGCCGGCCGGGTCTGCACGTAAATGGGCACCCCCTCGATGTCGAAGCGGAAATCGACATCCTGGATTGCGGCAAACCCCGGCTCGGCCTCTGCAAACCCCTTGCGCAGGAACAGGAGGATCTCGTGCACCTGCTCCACGAGCTGGTCGTTCTGTGATTCCGGTTCTGATCGGGTCCCTGAGCCGGCCCCGTACCCCGAAAACTGGCTGGGAAGGGTCAGCACCATGGAGAATAGCTCCACGGCCCCGACGTAGTGGGACAGGGCCGCTCCGAAGATGGCCTCCTGGTTGTCCGGGGCCAGTTCCCGCGCCTCCTCGAACTTCTTGGTCGCGATCACCGGCTCCGCGTTGGAAAGCCAGTACTTCCCCTCGTCCAGCAGCGCCTGAACGTCGGGCGAAACCACGTCAAAGGCCCCGTCGCCTCGAGTCTCGAGCTGCACGTCCGGGGTGGCCTCGGTCTCGATCCCGTCGGGAGCATCCTCACTCGGACGGACGTCTGAAACGTCCGCATCCGCACCGGGCTCCCCCGCATCGGTCAGCGGCCCCTTGGCCCGCGGTGAGCCGCAGGCTGCGACCAGCACCACAACCGCCAGACCGAGCCACCAACGCTGTTCTCGTGGACAACGGATCATCGGTCGCTCCACTTGGCGTAGGGTGGGGGATTCTCGTCACCCCGCATGATGCGCCACAGGATGTAGCCCATTCCCGGGGCCGAGTCGGGCTCGGACAGGTCGAGCAGCTCGCTTTCCGCGGACATGCGGGCCCCTTTCTGGTTGATCTCCACCGGAATCAGGCGGGGCAGCAGCTCGTAGGGGGTCGGGTCCGCCACGTCCCCTTCCTTGCCGCTCCGGAAGATGTCGTACATGGGCGGAGCGAACGCATCGTTCTTGTGCATCGGCGGTACTCGCAGCAGCATCCCGATGGTCCGGTACAGCGCGGGAATCGAGTAGTGGACGCTCGACGTGAACTCGCTCCTCAGCCAGGGGCCGGCACCGACGCAGATGCTCCGATGGCTGTGGACGTGGTCGCCTCCGTAGCCCTGCGGGTCGTCTTCGATGATGAAGACGACGGTCTCCTCCCAGTGCTCGGAGTGGGAGAGGGCGTCGAGGATCATGCCGGTTGCCTCGTCGTTGTCCGCCACCATCGAGGCCGGAGTCGGGAAGCCCGCCTTGGAGCCCGCTGTGTGGTCGTTGGGCAGCGCGATGTAGACGAACTCGGGGAAGATGCCCAGCTTGAACTCCCGGATGAACTCCTCGGCCTTCCAGACATCCGGGATTGCCATATTGAAGTAGGGGAACTTGAAGTCGATGAACTCAGCGTAGAGGTCGAACATGTCCTTGGTGAAGCTCTCGAACTCCCCGTAGTTCCGGAACGTGACGCCGTGCTCGAACAGGTGGTCGAACACGCTGCGCTCTCCAATTACGGCCGAGGGGTCGTACCCTCCCAGGACGATTTGTGCGAGGTCGCTCGGGTAGAGCTTCTCGAAGAGGTCGTTGCAGTCCGCCTGGGTGGTCCACGTGTGCCCCTGGAACGACTCCTGGGCATCAGCATAGTAGTTGTCGAGGTTCACGTAGCGGCGGGCCAGCTCGTGCAGGTTGGGGGTGTATTGCTCTCCAAACACGACCAACGCCGGGTCTCCGTTTCCCCGCTCGAAATCGCCCAGGACCGCATCGTACGTCTTGTTCTCCCGCACGATGAGCACCACGTGCCGGACCACGGGTTCCTCCTCCGGGTCGAGCGGGAGCGGCACCGGGTCCGGGCAGCCGCCGTCCCAGAACTGCTGCGTCCTCCCCAGGTTGGAATCTGCTGTCTGCGTCCACTCCGCGAGCTGTTCGTCGGCAATGGGGAGATCGATCAGGGAGACCACCGAGGCCTCGTTCTTGAGCTTGGTCGCGCCGCCCCATCCTTTCGATGCGCAGATGGCCAGGCGGGAACCGTCGGGAGACAGTGCCAGCCCCGTGGGGTAGTACCCCGTCGGAATGGCTCCGACGCGGGAGAACCCCTCGGTCTCGTAGATCTGGACCATGTTCAGGTCTGCGAAGGAGACATACAGCAGCCCTCCGTCCGGGGAGAGCAGCAGCTCGTTGGGGGACCCGCCCGCCAGCTTGTCCGGAGTGCCCGAGATGTCCACCGTTCCGAGCGACGTGAAGGGCTCGATGGAGTACAGCGACAAAGACTCGCCGTCGCTGTTCACGACGTAGGCGAGGTTCTTCTTCTCGTCCAGCACGAGCCCCATCGGATTGAGCCCGGCGGGAAGCTCGTCCAGCACTTCGCCGGTCTCACGATCAATGATTACGAGCGTGTCGTCGCCCGCGTGCGTGACGAGCAGCCGGTTGCCGTCCTGAGTGACCGCCAGCCCATACGGGTAGACCCCACGCGTCTTGAACTCGCCGGCAATCGCCAGGGTCTGGGAATCGAGCTCCCACCCGAGGCTGTTGGAGGACGAGATGACGAACAGAGAATCGCCCGAAGGGGACAGGGCAACGGAGGTCGGAACCCCCGGAAGCTCCAGGCTCACCGTGATGGCCAGGGAACCGTCCACTGCCGGGTCGAGCCGGGCCACCGTCCCCTGGGCAGCCTGTGCAGTGAACACCGCACCATCCTTGCCGACCGTGATTCCCCGGAAGCCGCCGGCCCCCTGGACTGTCTGGATGACCGTTCCCGAGGCCGTGTCGATCACGTCGAGCGCATAGTCCCCGCTGTGCACCACGTAGGCTCGGGAACCGTCGGGAGAGAAAGCCGCCGCAATCGGGAAGTAGGGGACCTTGGCCAGGGTACCCACGGGAGAGACCCGCCGCCCCATCGGCACGATGGCCGTGTTCTCCCCCTGAAATCCTGCCGGTGCCGTGGCCTGCTGGTACTGCTCCTCTCCCTGGCACGTCTGGAGAGGCTGGGATGACGTGGCCGCGGGCGGTTCCGGCTGGCAGGCCACGCTTCCCAGAACCAGCACGAACGCAAGCAGCCGGCAGGCCGGAATCCCGAACACCCACATCCCGCTTCGCATTCGCATGATCGTTCCTCCACGGCAAGCGGTTCCGATGCCCTGGCAGGCTCAGCTCCCCCGGGCAAACGGCGGCTGGTAGACGGGGTCGACGAGCTGCGACTCGATGCGCAGAAGCCGGTTGTACTTTGCGCACCGTTCGGACCGCGTCACCGACCCGGTCTTGATCTGTCCGGCCCCGACCGCCACCGCCAGGTCCGCGATGGTCGTGTCCTCGGTATCACCGCTCCGGTGGGAGATGATCGTTCCCATGCCGGCCCGCTGCGCCATGGCGATGGTATCGAGCGTCTCCGACAGCGTTCCCACCTGGTTGGGCTTCACCAGGATGGCATTGGCGGAGTGCGCCTTGATGCCCCGCTCGAGGTAGCGGGTCTGGCTGACGAACAGGTCGTCCCCCACGATCTGGACCCGGTGGCCGACGGCAGCGGTCAACGCGGAAAAGCCGTCCCAGTCATCCTCGTGGAAGGGGTCTTCGATGCTCACGATGGAAGGGAAGCGCGTGACGAGTCCCTCGTAGTACTTGACGAGCTCGGCGGTCGTGAGCTCGACGGCAGACGGGGCAGCATCTCGATCCGACTGGATGCGGAGCCGGTATCGCTCGGACCGGCGGTCGAACAGGTGGTTTGCCGCGATGTCCAGGCCGAGGCCGAAGTGGTTGTGGACCTCGTAGCCGGCCTTGCGGATGGCTTCCTGGAGCAGCTCGAGCGCCTGCTCGTTGCAGGCCAGGGACGGGGCAAATCCCCCTTCGTCTCCGTACGCGGTCGATGCCCCCAGCTCCTGGAGCTTCTCCCGCAGGCGGCCGAACACCTCGCAGGTGGCCCGCAGTGCCTCGGAGAACGCATCGAAGCCGGTGGGGACGAGCATGAACTCCTGGAAGTCGAGGTTGTTGGCCGCGTGTCCGCCACCGTTGATCACGTTGACGAGCGGAACCGGCAGCCGTCGGGCCAGCTTGCCCCCAAGGTACTCGAAGAGTCCGATGCCCTGCGATTCCGCGGCAGCGTGCGCCACGGCCAGCGAGGCCCCGAGAAGGGCATTGCCCCCGATGGTCTCGCGCATCTCGCTACCGTCCAGGTTGGTCAGGATCCGGTCGATGGCCCGCTGGTCCCTCACGTCGAGCCCGATGAGCTCCGGTGCGATGCGCTCGTTGACGTTGCGGACGGCGTTGAGGACTCCCCGGCCGCGGAATCTCGCAGGATCGCCATCCCGTAACTCCCGGACCTCCCGCCGCCCTGTGGTCTTGCCCGACGGCACCACGGCCCGCCCCATGACGCCCGATGCCAGGTAGACTTCCACCTCGACGGTCGGCTCGCCGCGGGAATCCAGCACTTCGCGACCGAGGACTTCCACGATCTCGGACATGTCGCCCCCCTTTCCCTGCCGGGTTCCGTCAGGGCATCGTGGCCTGGGCACAGCTGCAGTGCCCGGCCTTCGCCGAATATACAGGATTCACTTCGAACAGGGTGAAGAAGTCGTTCTCGTTGCTGACCTGGACTGCATCGAACCGCTCCATGTCCGCGTAGGCCTGCGATGCCGGCGATGCTCCGTCCTTCTTGATGGTGCGGATCTCCCCGTTGACGCCGCTTGCCACCGACGACGCGGTGTTGGACTTGCGGTTCTCCATGAAGACGTAGAACCGCCGCGGACACATGGCCCGTGTCACGGGGCAGTCGGTCGGGAGATTCTGCATCGCCGGGTTGATCCCTTCCAGGTAGGGGCGGATCTGGACGTTCTTCTTCTCGAGCGGCATCAGCTCGTTGTACGAGTAGTAGGTCTCGCCTCGCCAGACGATGAGCCACGAGGTGATGTGGTAGGGGCAGACCCGCTTGTCCGTCCCTCCGAAGTACTCGTACAGCCCGTCGAAGCCCAGCTTGCGGACGATCGGCTCGTAGGCCTCCCGCTCGAGGTGCTGCAGCTTGTCGCCGCACCGGTCATAGTAGTCTTCGAACACCGACTTCTGCGACCAGTGGGGCGAGAGCATGGGCATGTAGTAGTTCAGCGTCCACAGCAGCAGGAGGACGCCGGCCAGCCCCAGCCCTCCCACGCCGAGCACTCGCGTTCGTGCAAACAGGAAGAGCACGAACGCGATGATCCCCAGCACGCCCAGGAAGCGCACCACGTTGTCGTAGAGGAACGCATCCTGGTTCAAGGCCCATTTCACCGTGTCGGTGGAGTAGTCATAGAACTGCGTGGCGGCCCAGGTGTTGTCGCAGGTTCCGTCTTCGCGGCACGTCTCGTGAGGGCCGCAGTCCGCATCCGTCGAACAGGCCACCGGTGCCGAATCGCTGGATGGAGCGGAAGCATCGATGGGCGCGTGCTGAGGCAGGGTGCGGTCATACTTGTAGGTGAACATGTTCCGCAGGAGCTGCTCGTCCCGGGCCAGGTTGAAGGTCACTCCGACGAACAGGCCCAGGCCGATGAGCGCTGCCGCCCGCACCGCGAGCGCCCGGCTCTTCAGGTTGTCCGCAAGCAGCTTCCCGATCAGCAGCGCCGCAGGCGGAAGGGCCGGGAAGATGTAGTGGTGGAACTTGGTCTTGGCCAGCGTAAAGAGCAGGTAGGAGATGAAGAACCAGGTGAAGACGAAGAGGTTGAACAGGTTCTCCCGGCTTCGCTCCTTGAAGCGCAGGCGGGCCGCTGCGAAGACCAGCAGCGGGACGAACGCCACCCACGGGTACATGCCCACCCCGAGCCACTTCAGGAAGTGCTCGAACGTCCCGGAGTCAATCTGGTGAACTCCGGTTCCCAGCCGGTTGAAATGGTCGTGCACGAAGAAGCGGGAGTAGAACGCATTTCCGTGCCGGCAGAACATGGCCACATACCAGGGGAACGATACCAGCACAAACGCCAGCACGGTCCGGACGACGCGGAAAGCCTTGAGCAGCCTCCACTGGTTCGTGAGCAGCAGGAACACGAACAGGATCGCGCCGGGCAGCATGAACCCCAGCAACCCCTTGCCCAGCGTTGCCAGGCCGGCCATCGTCGCAAAGACCAGGATGTGCCCCTCGCGAAGCATCCGGTCCTTGAGCTCCCCGTCCAGGCGCTGCCGCCGGACGAGCCGGATCACCAGGGGGAACAGCATCCAGGCCAGGAACACCACGGTGAGAATCCCGTAGAGGATCGAGTGGTAAACCCCGTTCGTCTTGACCAGGGCGAGCACCCTCTGCATTCCCGCCAGGTTGTCGAAGCTCCGGTCATCGACGAGGTCGGTTCCAATCACGATGAACTGAGGCACGGTCGAGAGCAGGAAGACCAGGAGCGAGAACCCGAGTTTGGCGAAGAACCCCCCGTTCGATACCCCCCGCTCGTCCGGGCCGAAGAGCGCAAGCACCAGGAACAGGAGGCTCATCGTGAGCGGGGCAACGAACACCATGTCGGTCTGCGCCTGCCTCGCCAGCATGAAGAACTGGGGACAGGTCGCCACCACCAGCATTCCCAGGAGCCCCACCTTGCGCGACCATGTCTTCCCCAGCACGTAGTAGGCGAAGAACGCGGTCAGCATCGCAAACAGTGCCATGGGGAGCCGGATGGCCCACTCGTTGAAGCCTATGAGCCGGATCGCCGCAGCCTCCGTCCAGAAAATCAGGATGGGCTTCGAATAGAAGTAAGACCCCTGCTTGGCCTGGTCCCCGATCTTGGTCCGGTAGCCCCACCAGGGATTGACCCAGTCGTACGACTCGACCATGTTGCGGGTGACTTCCCCGTAGTGGGTCTCCCAGGGATCCCAAAGGCCGAATGAACCGAGATTCGGAAGGAACAATGCCGCGAGCAGGAGGGCCACGCCAAGGCGAACTGCCCACTCTCCCCGCGGTCTCTGCCACGGAACCGAGTCGCCCAGGGGCAGCAGTCGGCTCCCGTTTTCAGTCTGATCCATCTCAAAGCCCCGCATCTCAAGAAAACTCCGACCCTTGTACTCCATGCGCCCGGGTGAATCAAGGAAAAGCAGGTGCTCAGCGGGTGGCGATTGGCTCGACTCGCTGTTCCATCCGGCGGATCTTCTTGGCCAGCTTGCCGAGGGCCTCGGTGTGGAGCTGCGAGACCCTCCCCTCGGTGACGCCGAAGATGGTGGCGATATCCTTGATGGACAGATTCTCGAAGTAGTAAAGCGTGATCGTCTGCCGGTGACGTTCCTTCAGCTCTGCAATCGCAGCGGACAGCAACTCGCCCTGGTCGCGAAGGCTGCTCATCTCGTGCGGGTCGGGCGAGGAGGCATCCGCCAGAACCTCGAGCGGATCCCTCCGCTCATCGTCTCCCCCCATCTCCGAGAACCGGAGCACGCGGCGGGGGGCGATGCGACGGACCAGCTTGGAGAAACCCTCGCTGTCCAGACCCATGCGTTCCGCCATCTCGTCGCTCGTAGGCCGTCTGCCCAGCGAATCCTCCAGGTTCCGCCGGACGCCGTCCACCTCCCCCCCGTACTGCCGTACGGAGCGGGGGGCCCAAGCTGCCTGCCGCAGGTCGTCCAGCATCGCCCCGCGAATCCGGATGGAAGCGTACTTCCGGAATCCGCCACCCGGTACCGGACGGTAGCGGTCCACCGCGGATATCAGCCCGAGCATCCCGGCAGACTCCAGGTCCTCCACCTCGACAGAACGAGGCAACCCGGCCTTGAGCCGTCGGGCGATGACGTACACCAGCGGGAGGAAAGAGCGGATGAGGAACTCCCGCACCGTTCCCACCGGCGCACCCTGCGAGAAGTAAGGATCCCAATCCCTGTCGAGACCAGCCAGCGAGTCCATTCGTAAGCTGCGCCCCCTCTGCCGGCAGGTCCAACCGGCCGCATGATTGTAGTGGCCTGCGAGGTCTGGTGTCAATGCGATGCGCGGGACGATTTTTGTCATTGCAAAAGGACTTTCCGGGATTTAGACTCCCCGTCGCTGGGTTGGTGTATCCGCTGCCTGGGCAGCCCTGTGGCTGCCTCTCGGACCGGCGGATCAGATTAGCCAGAATAAGGTGAAGGCATGATTGGAACCACTGTGGCGGGCAGGTACCGAATCGAGCACGAAGTGTTCTCCGACAAAATGGCCTCTGCCTATTCCGCAAGAGAGCTGGTTCAAGGCTTCCCCGTGCTGGTCCAGGTGCTGGACAAGGGGGTGGCCGCCGACGACGCCCAGGTGAAGCACATCCTCGGCGTGTCCGCCCGCCTGACCGACGTGGGCAGTGCTACCCTGGTCCCCGTCATCGACAGTGGCAAGACCGAGCAGGGGCACGTGTTCTTCGTCACGGCGCTCCCCGATGCCGTCTCCCTTGCCGACTTCTGCAAGGGGGGGCTCTCCCTCGGCGAAGTGGTCGACTTGTCCTTTCAGCTTGCCACCGGCCTCGGCGTCGCTGCGCAGGAAGGGGTGTTCCACCGCGGTCTCTCCAGCCACTCGGTGCTGGTGTCCGTCGGTGCCCATGGCGGCCAGATCGCCCGCATCGTCAACTGGGGCTTCGACATCCTGCTCCCCGCGTATGCCGCGAATCAGAAGGACGAGCGATTCTACGGCGTGCCCGAGTACATGGCCCCCGAAGTCTGCTCCGGCAAAGCCTATGCCGACCAGTCCGATGTCTACTCGCTGGGCATCCTGGTCTACCAGATGCTGACCGGCAAGCCGCCGTTCATCTCCAGCAACTACAACACCACCCTCAAGCGCCAGGTGTACGAGAAGCCGCTGCCACTCCACCTTCTCAAGCGCGGTATCCCGAACATCGCTGAGTTTGAAAAGATCATCCTCAAGGCACTCCAGAAGCTGCCCGGGAAGCGGACCGAGAGCCTGTCTCTCATGGCCCAGGAAATCCGCACGTTCCAGGAACAGTTCGTCCCCGAGCTCGAGTTCACCGCCGCACCGCCCGTGAGCTGGCCTCGCGCCGGCCAGGGAACCCCGGTCGCCGCTCCCGCAAAGGCCGAACCCGTGAAGCAGGAGTCTGCCGCGAAGGCAGAGCCCAGGCCGGCGGCCGCTGCTCAGGATGAGCCCCGCTCTTCCACGCTGATGTTCACCGGGTTCTCCGCCGAGAAGGCCGTTCCGCTCGAGACCGAACCGATTCGTCCCGTCGAAAAGGACGAGGAAGAAGCTGGTGATACCCTGCGCCTCGGAGATGCCCAGGCCGTGGAGCCCGCTCCCCAGCCTGCCCCCGAGCCCGAACGCATCGAGCAGACCGTCGCCCAGGTGCCCGACGAGGATGCCGGTGCTGCCGAAACACACGCTGCGGCTGAAGAGGAAGCCCTGGATCGTCCTCGGGCCGTCACTCAGATGTTCGAGGCCGCCGACGTCCTGCGCGGTGCCGAGCAGGCCAAGGCCCGGGAAGAAGTGAGGGAGACTCCCAAGCCGCGTGCCGAGCCGGGCCAGAAGGCCGCGGCCGACACCGCCGCCAAGGCGAAGAGCCAAGGGGCCGACGAGGACTGGTTCGTCGAATCCCCCCAGGAGCTCGAGGCCCGCGAGGTGACCGACAATTGGGCCGATCGAAAGCCGACGTCAAGCGCCCGCTTCTACATCATCGTCGGTGCCGTCGCCATCGTGGTCGTGGCCGGAATCGTGTTCCTCATCTCCATCCTCGGAGGAAAGGACAAGGCCCCCGAAGGAACCAAGCAGACCACAGCGGAAGTCGAACGCAAGGCCAAGGAAGCCGAAGCCGAGCTGCGCCGCCAGGAAGAGCGGGCCAAGCTCAAGGCCGAGATGGAGCGCAAAGCCGCGGAGGAAAAGGCCCAGGAAGAGGCCCTCAAGGCCAAGATCCGGGAGCAGGCACGCCTCCAGGCCGAGAAGGAGAAGATGCGCGAGGAGCAGCGCCAGAAGGAAGAGGCCCTGCTCGTCGAAAAGGCCCGCCTCGAGGCCGAGAAGCAGGTGCTCCAGGCCCGTGGCGACCTCATGCGGTTCGGCCAGTCCGCAGGTGAGTACCGCGCTGCGCTCGAGAAGCGCAAGGAAGTGTGGGCCGCCAAGGGCAACACCGAGAAGGTCGCTGCCATGGACTCGCTCATCTCCGAGCTGGCTGCCCTGGAGAAGCGGGGCACCGAAATCGCAATCCCGGACGGAGCCGCCAACGCCGCCCCCGCCATCGAGCGCCTCCAACTCCTCTCCACCGACTTCGGCGGATTCGCTACTCGTGCCGATGCTGCCATCAAGGAGAGCCTCGAGGGAGATGCGGCCGTCGTCCTGAGCCCCGAAGAGGCCGCCAAGGCCGCCGAGGCCGCCAAGAAGGCCGAAGAAGAAGCCGCGAAGGCCGCCGAGGAGGCCAAGAAGCTCGAGGAGGCCAAGGCCGCGGAAGAAGCCAAGAAGGCCGAAGAAGCCGCCAAGGCCGAAGAAGAAGCGAAGAAGGCAGAAGAGGCGAAGAAGGCTGAGGAAGCCAAGAAGGCCGAAGAGGCCAAGAAGAAGGAAGAGAAGAAGCTGACCAAGGAGGAGGAGGCGGCGAAGAAGGCCGAGGAAAAGAAGAAGAAGGAAGAGGAAGCCGCGGCGAAGAAGGCCGAGGAAAAGAAGAAGAAGGAAGAAGAAGCCGCCAAGAAGGCCGAGGAGAAGAAGAAGAAGGAGGAGGAGGAGGATGCCAAGAAGGCGGCTGCCGGCAAGGCCGAGGACCTCCAGAAGGACGGCATGAAGGCCATGAAGGACAAGGACTACGACAAGGCCATCTCCCTCTTCAACCAGGCCAAGTCTGCTGGCGGCAACGTTGCCATCCTCAACAAGCTCATCTCCAAGGCCGAGGCGGAGATGAAGGCCGGAGACAAGAAGGTCGAAGAGAAGAAGGTCGAAGAGAAGAAGGTCGAGGAGAAGAAGGTCGAGGAGAAGAAGGTCGAGGAGAAGAAGGTCGAGGGGGGCAAGGACGACGAGAAGGCCAAGAGCCTCCAGGCCCTCGGAATGAAGGCGATGAAGAGTGGGAATTGCCCTCTGGCAGTGAAATACTTCGAGAAGGCCAAGGCCCTCTCCTCCAATCCGGCCCTGCTGGACAAGCTGATAGACAAGTGCAATCAGCAGTAGTGTAGCTCGGTTGACGAAGCGAAGAACACAACCCCGCTTGCTCGTACTGACGTCGGCCCTGTACGTCGGGTACCTCTTCGCGACTTTTGGGTTCGAGCTGCTGGACCGGGGAATCGCCCGGGCCATCGGCAGCGTGATGGCCGCACTCCTGCTGTCCCAGTACGCGGTCGCTGTCTACCGTGCCGCTCGCCAGGAGCGGAAGGAGGACCGACCTCCGCTGCAGGAGACGATTCTCGAAATCGGGCTGGTGGCGATTGCGGTCGTGTCCGCGGCGGTTCCCCGGGTCTTCCTGGCTCTGTCGCTGATTCCCGCGCTGCACGTGCTGTTGCGGTGGCTGATCCGGACGCCGGCGTGGTCTGCCGGGCTTTCGTACCTCGAGGCGAGGCCGGCCCGGCTGCTGGTGTTCGGTTTTGCAGCCGTGATCCTGTGTGGAACGGTCCTGCTGTCGCTTCCGAGCGCGACCACGGATCACCAGGGGGCTTCGGTCGTGGATGCGCTGTTCACCTCCACGTCGGCCACCTGCGTCACGGGGCTGTCGGTCTTGAACACCGCACTGGACGAGCGGATGAACGTGAACCTGGCCACGTTCTCCGGGTTTGGGCAGATCGTGATTCTCCTTCTCATCCAGGTCGGCGGCCTCGGGATCATGACCCTGTCCGCTGCGCTGCTGGTGATGGCCGGGCGGAGCCTGGCGCTGCGAAGCCGCCAGGCCCTGGGGGACATCCTGGAGGAGTCGGCCGGTGCCGCGATCGAGCGGGCCATCGGGTACATCTTCCGGATGACGCTGGTCTGCGAGGCCGTCGGTGCGCTGCTGCTTTGTGTTGCGTTTGCAGCCAACGGGCTGGAGATCGGGGATGCGGCTTACTCCGCGGTGTTCCACTCGGTCTCGGCATTCAACAACGCCGGGTTTTCTCTGTACGGGGACAGCCTGACCCGTTTCCAGTCCGATCCGCTGGTCTGCCTCACCGTTTCCTCCCTGATCGTCGTGGGCGGTCTCGGCTACAGCGTGGTGGCCGTCCTGTTCTCGACGAACTGGTTCCTTCGAGGCCGGCTGCGAAGGAAGCACGGGCGCCTGTGGAATGCCCATGCGCGCATGGTCGGGACGGTGACATTGCTGCTTCTTGCCGCGGGCACGATCCTGACCTTCTACCTCGAGTATGATGCCAGCCTTGCCGGGCTGTCGCTCGGGGACAAACTGCTGGCCTCGCTCTTTCAGTCCGTATCCGCGAGGACCGCAGGGTTCAACACCGTGGACATCGGAGCATTCCAGCGGACGACCCTCCTCATCTACATGGCCTGGATGTTTATCGGTGCCTCGCCGGGCGGAACCGGCGGCGGCGTGAAGACGACCACGGTCGGAATCTTCTTCCTCTCGGTCCGTGCGTTCATCCGCCGTCGTCCCAGCGTGGAGGCGTGGGGACAGCGTTTCGAGGCATCGGTCGTGCACAAGGCGGTTTCCATCATCGCGATTTCGGGGACGGTGGTCATCGTGGGGCTTCTGCTGCTCCTGGCCACCGAGCCTGCGGCTTCGTTCGAGGGACTGGCGTTCGAGGTCGTATCGGCATTCGGCACGGTCGGCCTGTCGGTGGGGTTGACCCCGCAGCTTTCGGTGGCCGGGAAGCTCATCATTTCCATGCTGATGTTCATCGGCCGGCTGGGGCCGGTCACGATGGCCCAGGCGATGACCCACGTCGAGCCGGGAGTCCAGGTGACCTACGCTTCGGCGCGGATCTCGGTCGGGTGACAAGGAGGGAGGCGGTCATGCGGCGCTACGCGGTCGTCGGGCTGGGGCAGTTCGGAAGGCAGGTGGCCCTGTCCCTTTCGCAGTTGGGGGCCGAAGTCACCGTGGTGGATGAGAACGAGCGGCTCATCGAGTCGATTCGCGACCAGGTGGATCAGGCCTCGGTTCTCGATGCCCGGGACGAACAGGCGGTGGCCTCGCTGGGGCTGAGCCAGATGGACGTGGTCGTGGTTGCCATCGGAGAGGACCTGGAGGCTTCGGTGCTCGTCACGGCCCTGCTGGTGAAGCTGGGGGTCCGCCGTGTGGTCGCCCGGGCCTCGTCTGACCTCCATGCACGGATCCTCCAGGCCATCGGTGCCCACCAGGTCGTCGTTCCGGAGAAGGACTTCGCCGCCCGGTTTGCCACGGAGCTGGAGCAGCCCGAGCGGTCGGCCCTGGCCGTGCTCGATACCGGCCACCAGGTCGTGCAGTTCGAGGCCAACCAAAGCCTCTGGGGGCAGACGCTGGAGCAGCTCCGGTTTCGAGAGCGCTACGGCCTGCAGATGATCGCCATTCGGAGACGCACGCCCGTGGTCGGTCCCCACGGCGAAATCCAGCACACCGAGGAAACCGTGGAACTGCCCATGGGACAGGACCGGATCGGCAAGGGAGATGTGCTCGTCCTGCTCGGCACCGACGCGGCCATCGAGCGGTTCGAGGAGGAGATGGGGTATTGAGCCATGCGTAGAAGAGCCCGGTTGTTGGCAGCTCGGACACGGTCCGTGTTGACCGGCTGGTGGGGGAGCCTGGCAGGCAGGATGCGGATTGCCATGCTGGTCGCTGGCGGCGGGTTCCTCGTCATCACCATCGCAGCGATCGCGTACACCATGCACCTTTGCTCGCTGGTGACCCGCGTAGAGGCCCAGGCACGCCGGGTCGCCGAAGTCGGACTGCTGGAGCGCACGCTCCTGGAAGAGCTGGACGGAGTGCCCGGCGCAGCGGGCACCGCAGACCTCCTGGCAGTTCGGGTGTCGGACGCGGTGCCGGCGCTCGGCGGAATCCGCGATGACATCTTTGACCTGCGGCGCAGTGCACGGACGGAGCGATGGTGTGCCGGTCCGGTCGGTGCTCTGCACAGCCTGCTCCCCGTCGGGCGGGGTTTCTGCCGGAGGCACGCTCAGGCCAATGCCGTCCAGGGCTTCTTTTCCCGGTTGCGCAGCCTGGAGGACCGTGAGCTCAAGGCGCTGTTCCTGGAAGGGGAGGGGGCCCGCACCCAGGCCGACGAGCAGCTTCGGAACGTGGTGACCCTGACCCTGATAGGGGTGTTGCTCCTGCTCGCCGTCGTGGCCGGGCTTCCACGCACCCTCGTCCTCCCCCTCCGCCGGCTCTCCGCAGTCCTTCACTCCGCCGAGGGTGGGCGGACCGACATCGCGGCTCCCCTGGTCGGGCTCTCCGAGCTGGACGACCTGTCCCGCACGCTCAACTCCATGCTGGCCTCGTTTCGTGAATTCGACCAGCGGCGCAAGACCCGCATCCTGCAGGACCGGATCAAGATGGGAGCACTGCTGGAACGGTTGCCCGGGGCCGCAGCACTGGTCGACAGCAGGCTCTCGATAGATGCCGCAAACTGTGCAATGCGGGAGATTCTCCAGGTCGGCGACGGCTGTGTCGGCCGGCGGCTCGGCGAGTTTGTCCAGGAGGAGGCCGCGGCCCTGGAGCGGGTCGTCTCTTCCGCTCTCAAGGCCCGCGAATCGGGCACAGAGCTGTCCGTCGAGCTCGTGCTGGGCAAAGAGCGGACCGCTGCCCGTGCTGTCCTTGTCCCGATTCTCGGCGGCCGGGGAACGGTCGACGCGTTCCTCGTCCTGCTCCAGGTCCATCGGAAACCGATGGATTGAGCACGTTTCGGCATGAGTTTCCCACAGGTTTCCCACAGGCTCGCGAACAACGCCGGATTCGTCAGCCCCTTGCGCCACAAGGACTTGCGCCCTTCCTGCCCCGTCGCGACCGATGCCCGCCGAGGATCTGTGGAAAAGTCCGGGATGCCCGCGGGAACCGTCCTCGAAACAGCGACCTGACCCCCGGTTTCCCCCATTGCAGAAAGTCTTGGCCCGACACCAGTTGCCACGGCCCCGCAACGCTGTTAGCATTCCGACCATGAGACGCCGGGAATCGACCATTGTCGTCGGTGCCGGCCCTGCAGGGCTTTCGGCCGCGCTCCGCCTTGCGCTGGCCGGTCGCCGGGTGAGGGTCCTCGAGGCGGCCCCGCAGGTGGGCGGCCTCAGCACCTCGCTTTCCTTCGAGGACAAGTTCCGGTTCGATGTGGGCGGGCACCGCTTCTTCACCAAGAACCCCGAGGTCGAACAGTGGTTCCTCTCCCTGCTCAAGGGGGACGTGCTCCGGGTCGACCGGAAAAGCCATATCCTCTTTCGCAGGAAGCGCTTCAAGTACCCGCTGTCTCCGGTCAATGCCCTCCTCGGCCTCGGCCCCGCTGGAGCGGCCCTGTCGGTGGCCAGCTTCCTGGCGGCCCGGGTACGGGGAAGGCTCATCCCGGAAGTCCCCGAGAACTTCGAGCAGTTCATGGTGGGCCGGTTCGGACGCCGCCTCTATCGCAGCTTCTTCGAGGGGTACACGCAGAAGGTGTGGGGAATCCCGTGCCAGGAGCTGTCGGCCGACTGGGCTGCGCAGCGCATCCGGGGTCTCAGTCTGGGCGCAGCGATCCGGCACGCCCTCGTCCGGCTGCGCGAGCCCCCACCCACACTGGCACAGCGCTTCCTGTACCCTCGATACGGCTTTGGAAGCCTTTGCGAACGGGCCGCATCCCGGCTGGAGGAATCGGGGGGCATCATTCACCTCGACTCTCCGGTGGTCGACGCCGAAATCGCTGCTGACCGGATCCGGTCGGTGCTCACGGCCGACGGTGTTTCGCATTCGGCCGACTCCTTCGTGTGGACCGGCCGGCTGACCGACCTCGCAGGCATCCTGCACCGGAGAGGGGCCGGCCGGCACGGATCGGCCGAGGAGCCTCCCGCCGAGTCGGGCGGGGTGGCGGGTCTGTCGCACCACGCAGCCCCTCGGCCGGATTGGGCTGCATCGGGGGACGGCGGTCTGCAGTGGCGCGGGCTCGTCACCGTGTTCCTGGCCCTCGACATTTCCAAGGTCTCTTCCGACCACTGGACCTACCTGCCCGATGCCGACATCCCGTTTGGACGCTTCCACGAACCCAAGAACTGGAGTCGGGATCTGGCCCCGGTCGGAAAGACATCGCTGGTCGTCGAGTACTTTGCCAATCCCGGGGACGCCGTCTGGAACGAAGAGGACGCCGCCTTGCTCCGCAAGTCCGCCGATACCCTGGAGGATCTGCGGATCATCCCCCGCCACCGCCTGCTCGGCGGGCGGGTCGACCGCTGGCCCCATGCCTACCCGATCTACTCCGTGGGTTACCGCAGCAGGGTGGAACGTGTATACTCGCTTGCCGGCAGCATCCGGAACCTGGTCCTCGCAGGAAGGACCGGGATGTTCCGTTACCACAACGCGGACCACGCCATCGAGACCGGGTTCGAGGCTGCCGAACGACTGCTGAGCGGCCGGGGAGACCCGTTCCGGGTCAACCTGGCCGGCGACTACCACGAGGCCTGAACGCTGCCCGGACGCGCAGCGTGGAGGAGATGCGGTGCTGGCCGAAGCGAACATCATCCTGCGGTTGCTGGCCGGGAAACCCGTCTTTGTCGGCTTCAACGTCACGAACCGCTGCAACCTGCGATGCCGCTTCTGCAACGTGCCCAGCCTCCCCAATCCCGACATGTCCATCGAACAGATCGGGGTCGCATTCGACCGCCTCGAGGAGATCGGAATCCCCGTGCTCGGAGTCACGGGAGGTGAGCCGTTCCTCCGGGCCGACCTCCCGGAGATCCTGCGGGCCGCGCAGGACCGAGGCATGAAGGTGACGCTCGTCACCAACGGCCACCTTCTGGATGGTGCCCGGATGGCCTCCATCGCCCCGTTCCACAACATCGTCCACTTTGCGCTGAGCCTCGACAGCCTCGACCCCGCAACGTATCGAAAGCTCCGGGGAGGGCGGCTCCACCCCGGCGAGGTGCTGGCCGACTTCCTGCGACTGACCCGGGAGGGCCCCCGCACCGTCTACAAGCTCAACGTCGTCGTCGGCCCGCACAACGTCGACGAGATCGATCTGCTGCTCGAGCTGGCCTCGTCGGCCGGCCTGGGCGTGTCGTTCATCCCCATGAACATCGGGCCGGGGGGATTCCACAGGGCTTCGGATTTCCCTGGGCTGGATGATGGCATGAGGGAACGGATTGCCCGGCGGTTCGAAGAGCTTCGGCAGGCCAAGATCGCAGGGGCGCCCCTGTGGGACCACCGGGACTACTACGACTACGCCGCCCGCTACATGCGCCGGGAACAGCTCGACGAGTGCGGGGCCGGCCGCTTCTTCCTCGACCTGCGCAGCGACGGCCGCCTGGCGTTCTGCAACGAGATGGAGCACTTCGTCTCTCTCCTCGAGGTCGAGCGGCTCACCCACGCCGACCTGCGAAAGGCCCTCGGGCAATGGGCCGGGCGGATCGAGCAGTGCCGCCAGGCCGGTGCCTGCTGCTACACCTGCTCCTACAACATCAAGGCAACCGCGGCGAACCTCCCGGCCTACGTCTGGGACTACCTTCGCTTCCGCACCCGGTTTCGGGGTGCAACATGAGCACCGGCGGACAGACCACGGGGGACGGCGCAAGGAGGCAGGCACTTCGTATCGCCCTGTTCGCCCTCCCCCTCCTGGTCGCAGTGCTGGCACGCGTCGGGTTGCCTTCCTACTTCGAGTTCGAGAGCCAGGAGGACACGGCCCGGACCGTCGCCCTGCTGGAGAAGGGGGAGCTTCCGCTCTACGGAATCGGCCATGTCCGCTTCCTGGCCGCGGCGCTCGGTCCGCTCGTGTACTACTTCAAGGCGATTCCCTACTCCCTGTGGGCAGACCCGGCAGGAGAGCTGCTCTGGCTCATGCTCTGGCACCTGGCCGGCATCCTGTTTTCCACCCTCCTGATGCGGGAGGTCCTTGCGGACTTGGTCTCCGCTTCCTCCCGGAGTCGCCTGGTGGCCGACGTGTTCGCCGTGGCCGGAGGATGCCTGCTTGCCCTGTCTACCCACTCGCTGGGGCTCACGTCGCACGCACATCCTTCGAATTTCGCAGCGACCATGGTTCCCCTCGTGGCCTGGTCGGTCCATCGCTGGCTGGCCACCCGCAACGCATCGATCCTCGTCCTGGCGGGGATCTGCCTGGGCATCATGACGCAGCTCTACCAGCTCACGCTGTTTCTGCCGGCACTGCTGGTTGCCTGGTGTGTGGCCTGGCCGAGACTGCCCGACCGCCGCGCGGTGCTCAGCCTCCTGGTTCCGATCGCACTCTGCTACGTCCCCTACCTTCTCAGCGAGCTGGCCACCGGCTTCTTCAACACGAGGAACCTGTTCGTGTTTGCTCCGGGGCCGCAGGATGAGGGCATGGTCGGGACATCCTCCATGGCGGGGAATCTCCTGTCCCTGGCCTCGACCGTCGTGCAGTACCGGTTCGTTCCGGATGCGCTCGATGCGCTCTGGCTCGGGTTGGCGGGCGTCGGCCTGGTGCGGCTCGTGGCTGCGGCCGGGGGCTCCAAGTCGGTCCGGTTCTTCCTCCTGTTCCTGCCGTTTTACACGGTCCTTCCTGCCGTGGTGCTCGGGGCCCCCCGCTACCAGCTTTCGCAGCCCGCTGCCCAGCTCGTCATCGTGTTGGGGGCACTGTCCGTCTGGCAGGGGTGGGGGATAGGATGGGTATTCCGGCAGATTCCGGCTTGCCAACCGGCGACCGCAACGGATGACCGACAGTCGACTAGAGCCTGCCTGGTCGCCCGCAGTGCCGGAGGTGGGTTCGTGGCCATCTCCCTGGCCGTCGCATGCGTGCTCCTGTCCGGATCCGATGCCGGTCGCAAGCTGCGGGAGCCGGCGTTCTACCCGATGCGGGTGGTCGCTGCTGAACCCGCTGCACGGACCCCGTCCCTGGCCGATTCCCGTGCACTGCTCCAGTTGCTCCACCTTCGCTTCGGCGTGACGCTCGAAACCCTGTCGAGCCGCGTCCATTCTCCGTTTGCTGCCTCGGGGCATTACGGTCACCACTACATTCTCAGGACCGTGGAAAGGCGCGTCGGCGATGCCGCCAATCCGCCGCCGGTCCCGTCCCGCAGGCCTCTGCTCGTCGTCGACGAGCTGTTCCCGTGGCAGGTTGCGGCCCTGACCTCGCTGCGCCTCGGCCCGGTCGAGGTGCACGAGCTTCCCGAAGGGGCGGACCTGCCTTTCTTCACGCTGCGGATAGACTGTCCCGACCCGTGGTGCGCCGAGCGCTCCCGGCCATTTCGAGGTCCGCCGGAAGTCCGCTTCTTCTGGGGATGCGGTGAGTTTCGCGACCTCGACGCCGAACTTGGCATTCCGCGGGAGCAGTGCGAGAACCTGCTGCGGGCTCCGCCTCACACCCGGCGCTACTTCGGGACGTTGCCGCCCAGAGGAGGCGGACCTGACTGCACCGGCTGCAGCGACGTCCTCTGGCTCGGGGTCGCGGATTCCTGTCGTCTCGAGCTGACCCTGGACCAGGTTCCGCTGCCGGTCGTGTGGCAGCAGGTGAAGGAGCGGAAGTTCGGCACGGTCGTGCTGCCCCCGGTCGGGCCCCGAGGGGCGCGCATGGTCGTGGTGGTGAGCGACTGCGTTCCCTGGTACCTCGACGCGGTCCGCTTCATCGGCCTGCCCAGGACGGTTCCCGAGGTGATTCGTGAGTAGGCCGGTCGTCATCCTGTTCAATCCCTCCACCTGGCGAGGGGTAGGAGATGCCACCGCACCGTGGGGGCTTGTCGCCCTGACCACCTTCGTGTGGAATGACTACGAGATCCTCTTCCTGGACCAGCGGTTCGACCGTGACTGGCGCCAGCGTACCGAGGCCGCGCTCCGCCGGGGAGGGGTGGTCGCTGCTGCTACCACCGGCATGACCGGCGTGCAGCTTCGTGGGGCCACCGAGTTCCTCAAGCTCGTGAAGGGCCGGGTGCCCACCGTTCCCACGGTCTTCGGGGGGGTCCACGCCTCCATGCTGCCTCACGAAACCGCTGCGCACCCCGCGGTGGACTACGTTGCCGTGGGGGAGGGGGAGCAGCTGTTCCCCCGCCTCCTCGACTGCCTTGCCGCGGGCCGCTGCCCCGATCAGGAGCTTCCGTCCGTCGTCGGGCGGAAGACGATCCCCCCCGTGGTCCCATACGCCCGTGTCGAGGATCTGGAAGCGCTCCCCGAGCCGCCGTGGGAGACGTTCGACATGGCCCGCTACGTGTCGCGGTCTCCGTACGGGCGCATGCTCTCGGTCCTCACCAGCCGGGGGTGTCCCCACCGCTGTGCCTTCTGCCTGCACAGTCATCCTGCCCTGGCCGGGCGATGGACCGGGATCAGCGCGGAGCGCACCCACGAACGGATGGAGCGGCTGGCGCGGACCCTGGACATCCACCACTTCCACATCCAGGATGACAACTTCTTCACCCGCACCGCCCGTGTCGAGGAGCTGGTCGCCAGGCTCGAGAGGGGCTCCGGCCCCACCTATACCTGGACGGTCGGAGGGGCCCACGTGGCCCATCTCAAGCGCTACGATGAGTCCTTCTTCCGCCGGATGCGCAAGGCCGGCTGCGTGCGGCTGCTCATCGGTGCCGAGTCCGGCTCCGCCCGAGTGCTCGAACGGGTCGGGAAGAAACAGACGACCGAAGAGGTGATGGCCGTCAACCGCCACCTGTGTGCAGCCGGGATCCGTCCCATCTACAGCTTCATCTCCGGAGTCCCGGGGGAGGAGGACTCCGACCTGCGACAGACCGTGGACCTCATGTTCCGTCTGCGGGCCGAAGGCCCCGTGGACGTGGGCACCATCAAGCCCCTGGTCTTCTACCCGGGAACCAGCTTCTACGGCTGGGCGCTCGAAAACGGGTTCGTTCCCCCGAACACCGTGGAGGGCTGGTCCGGGCTCACCTGGGACCATTACATGCGGCTCCCGTATCCCTGGCTGTCGACCGACAGGCGCCGCTTCCTGATCCGGCTCTACTACGCAAGCCTGCTGTTCAACCCCGACTACCACTGGGTCAGCTCGCCACTCTTCAGCGGGCTTGCCCGGGCCCTCATGCCGGTGACGAAGTACCGGATGCGGACCCTCGATTTCCGCGCTGCCGTCATGCCCGCCGTGCTCGAGTGGGTGCAGCACAGGGCATTGTGATGCCCGCTTGACAAGGGAACGGGGGCCAGGATACCCTTCCGCCATGAAAGTACGAATCGCACCATCGCTGCTCGCCGCTGATTTCTCGAAGTTGGGTGAAGAAGTCCGTGCCGTGGAGATCGGTGGGGCCGACCTCCTGCATTTCGATGTCATGGACGGGCACTTCGTGCCGCCGATCACCGTCGGTGCCAACGCGGTCCGCGACATTCGGAAGGGAACCCGCCTCCCGCTCGATGTGCACCTCATGGTGGAGCGTCCGGACGACCTCCTCGACCAGTTCATCGATGCCGGCGCTGCCTGCATCACCGTGCATGCCGAGGCCTGTCGCCACCTCGACCGAACGGTGCGGTACATCAAGTCCAGGGGAGTCAGGGCCGGCGTCGCGATCAACCCCGCCACTCCGCTCAACGCAGTCTACTACGTGATGGGCCTCGTGGATATCGCCCTCGTCATGTCGGTCAACCCCGGCTGGGGCGGGCAGCCGTTCCTCGACTACACCCTGGCGAAGATCGAGGCATTGAAGGGGGAAATCCGCCACCGCAAGCTCCAGGCTCTCGTGGAAGTGGACGGCGGAGTCAAGCTCGACAACATCGGCAAGATCGCCAAGGCCGGGGCCGACGTCGTCGTAGCCGGAACCGCGGTCTTCGGAGCCCCGGACTACGCCGTGGCCATCCGCGACCTGAGGGCTGCCGCTGTCGCCGCGGCTCAGAAGCAGTAAACGCCGGCCGCCCCGAGAGGTTTCATGATGCGCACACCGCTCCTCATCGCTGCAGCGTTCTTCCTCGTCGGCCCACCCCAGACCGTCACGGCGCAGGAGGATCCCGCTGCCCTGGCCCGCTCGGTCGAGAAGCACTACGCAGAAATCCGGGACTTCAGCGCGAAGTTCGAGCAGACCGTCACCCGGACCCACCTGCCCGACCGCCCGCTGACCAAGACCGGCAGGGTCTACTTCAAGAAGCCAGGCATGATGCGGTGGGACTACCTCGAACCCGACAAGGTCCACTACGTCAGCGACGGCAAGATCCTCTGGAACTACATCCCGGACAGCAAGCTGGCCTACCGGCTCGACGTGCGGGACAGCGACCTGTTCTATGCCCTCAAGTTCCTGTTCGGCGAAGGGAGCCTCGAGAAGGACTTCTCCCTGTCCGCAGGAGAGCCGGATCCCGAGGGCTTCCGGGTCGTCGTCGTCAAGCCGCGAACCAGCGAGCAGAATTTCCAGGAGCTCCGCCTGCTGGTCGAGAAGGACTCGCCCCGCATCGCCGGTACCGTCCTGGTCGACCCCGCTGGCAACACGAGCCGACTCAAGTTCCTGAAGGTCAGCACCCAGAAGCTCCCCGATGACGGATTCCGGTTCACTCCGCCGGCGGATGTCCAGGTGGAAGATCTTTCCGCACCTGCCCAGCCAACCCCTTGAGCCCATGAAGACATTCTACTTCCTGTCCCTTGGCTGCCCGAAGAACCGCGTCGATACCGAGGTGGCGGTCGCTGGGATGATCGCGGCCGGTTACCGCCCTGTCGAGACCCCCGAGGAGGCCGATGTCCTCGTGGTCAACACCTGCTCCTTCGTCCTCGATGCCCGCTCGGAATCGGTCCAGGCGCTGGTCGAGCTGGCCGAGGTCAAGCGGGTCCGACCCGGAGCCCGGCTCGTGGCCATGGGGTGCATGGGACAGCAGTCCGGCCACGACCTGGCCCGGGAGCTGCCCGAGGTGGATCTCGTCCTCGGCACAGGTGCCCCCGATTCCCTGCCTGCGCTCCTCGATGGGCCGGAGAGGGTGCACGAGACATCCGCCACGTATCTCCCGGACACCGCCGTTCCCAGGGTGCTGACCCAGAGTCCCGCCTTCGCCTACCTCAAGGTCGCGGACGGCTGCTCCAGGCACTGCGCATTCTGCACCATCCCCTCGATCAAGGGGCCGTTCCAGTCCCGCCCCCTTCCCGCACTCGTCGACGAAGCCCGCATGCTCGCGGACCAGGGGGTGCGTGAGATCGTCCTGGTCGCACAGGACCTGACCCAGTTCGGCCTCCCGGGACGCCGGAATCTCCTGCGCCTCCTCGACGCGCTCGAGCGGGTCGACGGAATCTCCTGGATCCGGCTCATGTACCTCTACCCGGAGGGCATCCAGGATGGGCTCATCGAGCGGGTATCGGGAGGGGGCAAGGTGGTCCCGTATCTCGACATGCCGCTCCAGCACGTCGACGACCGCGTGCTGCGGGCCATGCGCCGGGGCACGTCCGAGCGGAGCATCCGCCGCATCATCGAGCGCATCCGGACCGCCCCGCGCCACATCGCCCTGCGGACGACCCTCATCACCGGCCATCCTGGAGAGGACGAGGACGCATTCCGGAATCTCGAGAGCTTTGTCCGGGAGACCCGCTTCGATCACCTCGGCGTCTTCTCCTGGTCCCCCGAGGAGGGAACCCCCTCGGCAGAGCTGCCCGGCCGCCTGCCGGCCCCTCTGCGGAGGAAGCGCCGCGCGGGCCTGATGAAGATCCAGAAGCGCATATCGACGGAGATCAACCGCGGGCTCGTGGGCTCGATCCAGGAAGTGCTGGTCGAGGGGCCGTCTCCGGAGCACCCCTGGGTCATGCAGGGGCGGTCCTCCCGCCAGGCCCCGGAGGTCGATGGGGTCGTTCTTTTCGACGGAATCGACTGCCAACCCGGGGACCTGCTGGAGGTCCGGGTCCGGAAGGCCACTGCGTACGACCTGGTTGCCGGAGTCGTCGTGCAGGAGCGCTGAAGCCGGCCGGTCCCAAGATTCGCCAGTCGGACCGAATTTGTGTTCCCGGCCCGGTTTCAAACTATACTATGCGTCAGGACCACTGGGAGCGAGGTTTACCCGTGGGCATCTCCTGGGCACTCTTCCTGTTCGTTGTCGGCGCTGCCGGCCAGGCCGCCCCGCCGCTCTCGGCTGCCGGCGAGGCCTGGTGCACCGAACGTTGCACCGTCCTGTACGAGGGGGAGCGCCCGGAACCCGACTGCTCGCTCGAAGTGTTCGAGCACGACATCAAGGATGGGAAGGTCATCCTGGTTCCCCGCCCCGATGTCGAGTGCCAGGTCCGATACAACTCGTGGGAGCTGCTCAAGCGCACCGTGGCCGGCGTTCGCCGCGCCCTGAGGGCCATGCCCGAATGCCTGTCCTGGTGCCGCCGTGTTGCCTCCCTGCGCGGGGACGAGCCCTTCGACCCCGAGCTGAACCGGGAGATCTGGCAGGTGCTCGCAGGCACAGACACCTGCCGGATCGGAGAGGACGAGGTGACGGACTTGAGCCTGTTCCCCATGGACGTGGGGTGCACCGGCATGCGGTTCGTGCCCGAGGGCGAGTTCATGATGGGTTGCAACGACGCAACGGCAGATTGCCAGGACGACCAGAAGCCGTTGCACGTGGTCTACCTGTCCGCATTCTTCGTGGACCGGCACGAAGTCACCGTGTCGGCCTACCGCCGCTGTGTCGACCAGGGCGCGTGCCTGCCGCCCGTCGGGAACGACGTCCTCAAGTACTACAACTGGGGAGCGGAGGGCCGCGAGGGGCATCCCGTCAACGGCGTTACCTGGAACCAGGCGGACGCCTACTGCCGGTGGGCGGGAAAGCAGCTCTGCTCCGAGGCGCAGTGGGAAAAGGGGGCACGAGGCACGGACGGAAGGAACTACCCCTGGGGAAATGCACCGCCCAATCCGATCTACGCGGTCATGGACGACGGCCTCGACGATTCGGACGGAGGGAAGCGCCCGTGGCCCGTGCTTTCCACCACGTCCACCGTTTGCTCCCGCGAGGCCGGGACCAGCCCGTACGGCCTGTGCGACATGGCCGGGAATGTCTGGGAATGGGTTTCAGACTGGTACGACCCGGTCTTCTACGAGGCAAGCCCCAGGGGGGACCCCCGCGGCCCGCAAACCGGCGAGCTCAAGGTGATCCGTGGCGGACGCTTCTCCCGCGTCGGATTCTCCCTGACGAGCTTCCACCGAGGGCGCTTCATGCCCTCGGACCAGTTCGCATATCTCGGATTCCGCTGCTGCCGCACAGTAGCTGCGGACCAGAGCGCTTCCATGGGAGGAAAGGTCGATGAATCGTCGGATAGGTGAAGGAGCTTTGCCGGCCTGCATGTTGCTGCTTCTGTCGATCCTGCCCACGGGCGGCTGCTCCGGGAAGGGGCTCTCTCTCGCGCCCCCCGACACAGGAGAGGAGATCGACTACGACGATGCGCTCGACAGGTGGACCCGGAACCAGCGTCTGTACCAGAGCTTCGAGACGCTGGCCGTCGTCGATGCCACCTACTTCTCGGAAGAGTTCCTGGCCGCGTATCTCCAGGAGTACCGCAGAGTGTTCAACCCCCTGCCGGCCGAGCTCGAGGCCCTTACTGGCAAGCTGCGCACCCGGCAGGAGCGCAAGGAGTGCTTCTTCGTCTCGATCTTCACCGGTGAGCGGGACTGGAACGACCTGGCCCTGGCCAACAGCACCTGGAAGATCTACCTGGAAAACGACCGGGGAGACCGGAGCCGATCGACTTCGATAAGCCAGGTGGACAAGTCCGACCCGCTGTTCCGGCACTTTTTCCCCCATTTCAGGGACTTCTTCGAGGGATACCAGGTCTGTTTCGACCGCGTCCTCCCCCAGGAACCCGGTGCCGCAGGCCTGCCCGCGATGCTCCTGGACGGAGAAGTCCGCTCGTTCAGCCTGGACCTGCGCTCAACCGTCGGTGCATTGAAGCTGGCCTGGGAACTTGGCTCTTGAGTCGGGGGGGGGCTAGAAGCCCTCTTCGAACAGGTGGACGTCCTTGTCGCGGATGTACCGGTTGATGGCCGCCACGATGTCGGCCGGAAGGTCCACGAACTGGACTCCGACCCCGGAAGGCTGATCGCCCCCCGCATAGTCGTCCCGGATCCACTGCACCCGCACGGTCGTTTCGACCGGCTCGGCCAGTGCCGGAAACGTGAACCGGATCTGCAACTCGTCCCCCACGCGATGGCGGGCGGACGTGGTCACGAAGAGGCCGCCGCTGCTGATGTCCTTGATCAGACCGGTGTACGGAACGTGCTCGCCCTGGATGTCCACCTGGAGATCGTAGTCCAGCTTGAGTCGAGGAGCACTCCTCCGCCCTTCCGGAGTACCCTGTGCCCCGTTGTTTCCCGTCGAATCGTTCATCGCAACCCCTCCGCCCTGGAAGCGTCACCGCCAATCACCGGCGTATAATAAGCGTTCGCTCTTTCGGGTACAAGGCGGAATTCTCCGGACAAGCCCCCCGGGCCCGAAAACCATTGTCAATTCCCGGGGGCCGCGGGTAGTCTCCCCTCCAGGAGGTGCTGCCCATGCGCTGGTTCCCCCTTGCCGTCGTGTCGCTGTCGTCGATTGCCGCTGCCGGGTGCTCCGGCACGGGGTCGACCTCTCCCGATTCCGGTACCGTCGACGTCACCGGGGACCTTCCCTCAGATGTCGTTTCCCGTTCCGACGGAGAATCGGACGGTGCAATCGCCGATGTTCTTCCCGACCAGATCGAGCCCATCGCTCCCAAGGTCGTGCTGGACGACGGGAACGGACATCGGGTCGAGGTCGTTCCCGATCCGCTGGCCATCACCGGCTACGCAGGGGACCAGGTCATCTGGCGCAGCTCCGATGCTCCCGTGCTCCTCGGGTGCGTCGACAAGCCATCCCCCTCGGTCCGCTACGACCCCGAGCTGGTTCCGGAAGAGATCCGCTGGGTGCCGCTGACAGGCCCGGTCGGATTCTCCCCCGGTGCGGACGGAACGTCGGCGTCGATCCTGTATGAGCCGGAGCCCGGAATGGCCGTCCACCTGGAAATGGCCCTCACCAGCCCGGGGATCTTCACCTTCGATGTCCTCCCCGGACCTTCCAGCGGCGTCGTCCTGGTCCAGATCGAGCAGGCCTCTCCCGATGCCTCGGAGAACTTCTACGGCCTGGGGGAGAGCTTCGACCACGTGGCCCGGCGAGGGACCATCCGGCACATGCACATCACCCTCGATCTCACCCAGGAGTCGGGCTACAACGAGGCGCATTTCCCGATCCCGCTGCTGGTATCCACCCTCGGGTCCGGCACCTTCGTGGAGGATCGCCATCCCGGGCTGTTCGACGTGTGCAAGAGCGACCCCGGGCGGGTCACCGTGCGCTTCTCCGCCAGCAGCCTCCGGTTCCACGTGCTCCTCGCCGATTCTCCGCTCGAGGTCGTCGGACGATACTCGGACATCACGGGGCGGCCGGCACTGCCCCCCCAGTGGGCTTTCGGCGTAGTCCAGTGGCGCAACGAAGTCGCAGGTCAGGCCATGGTCATGGAGGATGCCCAGGCCATGCGCGACAACGACCTCCCCTGCTCCGGCATCTGGGTGGACCGGCCGTTTGCCACCGCTCACGAGTCGTTCATCTTCGACCCGAAGAAGTACCCGGATTCCAAGCAGATGGTCAAGGACCTCAACGCACTCGGGTATCGCGTTGCGATCTGGTCCGCTCCCTACCTCAGCAAGGACCTCGTCGAGGAGTACGCAGAGGCCGAGGCCAACGGGTACTTCGTCGAAAGCCCCGACATCAACTTCGACAAATTCGGAAGCCTGGTGGATTTCACCGACCCCGGCCTCGTCAAGCTGTGGCAGAAGCTGCTCAAGAACGCCACCGACATCGGGATCGAAGGGTTCAAGCTCGACTACGGCGAGGACGTGATCTCCGGCTACATGTCAGTCAAGACGGACTTCCACTTCTACAACGGGGAGGGGTCCGACACCATGCACCACTGGTACCACTACTTCTACCACAAGACCTACCGCGACATGATCGAAGGGGATGCCTTCCTGATCAACCGCGCCGGCTGCTACGGCGACCAGACCGTCACCTCGGTCTGCTGGCCCGGCGACCTGGATGTCGGGTTCCAGTTCCATGGCGAGGACGGTCACGTCGGCGGTCTTCCTGCCGCCATCATCGGCAACCAGACGCTTTCCGCCAGCGGCTACCCCTTCTTCGGATCCGATACCGGGGGCTACCGTCACCTCCGCCCCACCAAGGAACTGCTGCTGAGGTGGGTCGCACACACCGCCCTCTCTCCGGTGCTGCAGTTCGGCGGAGCCAGCGTGAACTGCAACCCGTGGGACTTTGCCGAGTATCCCGGAAACGACGAAGGCCCCCCGGGGTACGTGTCGCAGTTCGACCAGGAAACAGTCGACATCTGGCGCACGTTCGCCAGGCTCCATATCCGCCTGTTCCCTTACGTGTACACCTACGCGACAGCGGCCGGTCTGACCGGAATCCCGCTCACCCGACCCTTCGGAATGGTCCACCCGGAGCTCGGCTTCCACCCCGATTTCCAGTACTTCTACGGCGATGCGTTCACCGTCGCCCCGGTTTATCGGCAGCAAAGCGAGATCGAGGTGATCGTCCCCCCGGGCAAGTGGATCGACTGGTTCACCGGCGAGCTGTTCGAGGGCCCCAAGACCGTCACCGTTGACGTGCCGCTCGAGCGGCTGGTCCTCCTGGTACGCCAGGGGGCGTTGGTGCCCATGCTCAGGGAAGGCGTCGATACGCTGGCACCTGCAACGGAAGACGCCGTGGATTCCTTCCACGACGATGCCGGAACCCTGGTGGTCCGAGCCTATCCCGGGACCGGCGAGTCCGGGTTCGTCACCGTCCTCGGGCCGACCGTCCGCATGCTTGCCGACCCCGCCCCGGATGCCCTGGACTTCGAGGTGGAATCGCTCGCACCGTTTACCGGGGCCAGGTTCGAAATCCACGTCCTCCACATGCCCGGCGGTGATGCCGGTGCGTTCGTCGTCACCGCGGCGGACGGTACCCCGTTCGAGTCAGCTTCGTCCGCGCAGGAAGTCATCGAGGAGAAGTGCATTTCCTGCTACTTCCTGGACGCGGAGGGAGGCTGGCTCCACGTGGCTCCTCCCGCGGATGATCCCCGCTTCCTGGTGGTCGCTGAACGTTGAGCCCCGTGCGCATGTGGGAATTGGGGCCTTTTCCCAGGTAGCATCGTTTTCATCTTGACTCCCCTCAATCTCGGGGCTAGATTCCGTCGCGTGATTGGTTTGAGGGGTAGTGCGGTATTTCTCGAAGTGGAGAGGATTCAGCAAATCCAGTCCTCGCCTGGGCGGGCCGGCAAGACCGTCGAGTTGCCGGAAGGAGGGAGCAGATGGCGGAAAGAAAGAAGGCTGTGAAACTCAAGGAGGTCTTCACGACCTACGACGCGGCCAGGATCTGCAATGCCAACATCGCGTCGATCAAGAACTGGATCCAGAAGGGGTTGCTGCGGGCATTCCGCACGCCGGGCGGTCACTACCGCATCAAGCGCCGCGATCTCGAGCTCTTCCTCAAGAAGTACAACATGCCGTACCCGTTCCAGGACAAGGCGGACAAGCAGATCTACGTGGTGACCCGGGACGAGAGCCTGTCCACGGGGCTGACGCGGGAGCTGGCCGGCCAGTCGCTCCGCTGCTCGGGCGACGTGCTGGAATCTGCCCTGAACATCGGGCTCGAACGCCCCGACATCCTGGTGCTTGACCTCGCCTCGGTCACCGAGGGACTTGGTCTGCTGGAGCTGCTCAGCGGTTGTCCCGACACCCGCAACATCCAGTTCATCCTGGTCGTGGAAGGCAAGTCCAGCCCGGCCTCGGTCGAGCTTCGCAAGCGTTGGAACCTGGAAGATCTGGTGGACCGCAACCTCGGGGCCGCCTCGGTCGTGAAGTCTCTCCAGAGACTGCTCTGAGCCTGCGCAGGTCTCGGTCTCCGTCCTTCATCCTGTCTTTTCCACGGCCGTGTTGCTATCATCCAGGCGAACCGACGGGAGGTTTCCTTGCCCCGCAACGAGTCCATGGTGTTCAGGCGGAGTGGGACTGTTCCCGTGGCAGCCCCCCCCCTCGTGTTGCTTGCCGTCCTGTCGCTCGTCAACGCCGGCTGCGGCGGGCGGGCGGCAGGGCAGGGGGACCATGGAGCCACGGAAACCGTGGCGGACCCCGGCCCCTGGACCCCAGACCCGATCGCTCCCGACGTGTCCGACGTGTCCGACGTGTCCGACCTGTCCGACGTGTCCGACGTGTCCGACCTGTCCGACGTGTCCGACCTGTCCGACGTGTCCG
>Ga0233425_10000903_pt1 | contig 71306 bp, 62 predicted proteins | sample Watercolumn_Towu_2_FD_181712 | JGI IMG/M metagenome (GOLD analysis project Ga0233425, IMG submission 181712) | Freshwater microbial communities from Lake Towuti, South Sulawesi, Indonesia - Watercolumn_Towuti2014_140_MG | ecosystem: Environmental > Aquatic > Freshwater > Lake | place... | reverse complement strand
AGTTCCTGCTCAAGGGCGACGTGTTCACGAGCGATTTCCTGGACATGTGGATCAGCACCAAGCGCAAGGAGCACGACGCGCTGCGGCTGCGCCCGCACCCGTACGAGTTCCATCTTTACTACGACGTTTAATCGATCATCCTTCGCGGGAGGGCGCCTCGCCTGCGAGGCGCCCTTTTTTGCGCGAAGAGGGCAAAAATTGGCCTGTTTTTCGAGGAAACTTGACGGTGTGAATAACTCGTGAATAAGAGTTAATATGTTCTGCTAGTTTTTCCAGCGCGCTCGCCCTAGAACGGCACGCGCTTGACGACTCGGAAATCCGACAGTTGAGCAGCTCAATAAAACACGACCGAACCCGATGCAGAAGCCAATTGCAACTCATTTACTGCCAATAGGTTGCACGATTACGCTTCGTCTTTGCTGGGGTTTTGCTTTCCTCCACTCGAGCAGCGGGACGCGGGCACCCCTCGTAAACGGCTGTGGAAGTGGAAGTTACGCGCAGGTGACAACGGCAGGTGAATAAATCGGTTCTACTCGGATGAATCCACCGGCTAAAGCCATGCACGCTCCGGCGGACAAAACCTGGTCCGCGGCGCAGGCCATTCTGCGCTCGATGTTGAGTTCGGAGATTTACAATCTCTGGTTCGCGAACGTGCGCGTGCGCGCGCTGGGCGACGAGGAGATCACGCTCGAAGTCGCCAACGATTTCTGCGAGGTCTGGCTCAAGGACAATTACCTCGACTTGCTCGAGAGTGTGCTGGCGCACACGACGGGCCGTGCGTTGAAGGTGCGGTTCTCCCTGGGCCGGGTCGTCGCGATCCCCCCAGCGCCAGACGCCAAGCCGAGCAAGGCCACGCACGTGGACGAACCGGCGCGCGAAACGCCGCCGTCCCATCGCGACGCGCTGTTCAACCCGAACAACACGTTCGATAATTTCGTGGTTGGAAACAACAACAGCTTCGCGCACGCCGCGGCGATGGCGGTGGCGCAGGCGCCCGGCAAGAGCTACAATCCGCTGTTCGTGTATGGCGGCGTGGGCCTGGGCAAGACCCATCTGCTGCACGCGATCGGCCAGCACGTAACCGGTCAGAAAAAGGGGGCCCGGGTTGCGTATCTCTCCTCGGAGAAGTTCACCAACGAGTACATCGACGCCATTCAGACCAACCAGTTGGTGCGCTTCCGAAAGAAGTACCGGCAGACCGACGTGCTCCTGATCGATGACGTGCAGTTCCTCGCCAACAAGGAACGCATCCAGGAGGAGTTTTTCCACACGTTCAACGCCTTGCACGAATCCCACAAGCAGATCGTGCTCACCTGCGACCGTCCGGCGGCCGAACTGCAGAACCTCGAGCACCGGCTGGTCTCGCGCTTCGAGTGGGGCCTGGTCACCGATTTGCAGCCGCCCGACGTCGAGACCCGCGTGGCGATCCTCCGCAAGAAGGGCCAGGCCCTCGGCCTCACCCTCCCGGAGGAAATCCTCAACTTCCTGGCCAGCCGCATCCGTTCGAACGTCCGGCGCCTCGAAGGGGCCCTGATCCGCGTCGGTTCCTACGCCTCGCTGACGGGCAAACAGCTCTCGGTCGAGGTGGTCGAGGGTTTGTTGCGCGAGGTGCTCCACGAGGAGGGCCGCGACGCCATCACCATCGACTCGATCCAACGGCGCGTCGCCGAGCAGTTCGACATCCGCCTGGCCGACATGACCAGCAAACGGCGCCCGGAGAACATCGCCTTTCCACGGCAAGTGGCGATGTACCTGGCGCGGCAGTTGACCGGAAGCTCTCTCAACACCATCGGCGAGGCCTTCGGAGGACGCGACCATGGGACCGTGCTCCACGCCTGCCGGCATGTGCGCGATCGCATGGAGGTGGACCAGCACATCCGCCAGACGGTCAGCTACCTCGAGAAGCAGTTGCAGCGCTGACGGGATCGCGAACCGGGTGGGTTGCGCTCCGCGACCGAGGAAGCCCGGCCGCGGGCGGCCTTCACTTGGGGAGCCAGCGCTCCCAGTTCTTCGCGAAGGCGTCCACGTTCTCCTTATTCACCAGGGTCAGCGGGGTGTTGTCGATGGCCTGCGGCGGGTCCTTCTTGAAGCGCAGTTTGTTGACCAGGTGCTCGACCGCGCGATAGCCGTAGCCGTAAACGTCCTGCGCCAGGAGCAACTGGGCGTGGCCGCTGCGCACATAGGGCAGTTGCGGAGGCAGCGCATCGACACACACGCACTTGATCGAGCCGGGGCTCCAGCGCAGTGCGTTGTCCGTGAACAGCGGCCACCCGCCCAGCAGGCCCCAGCCCGTGATGTCGGGATTGGCTTGCATCACTTGCTCGATCCTGGCCACGGCGTCCTGCGGGGTCTCTTTGTGATAGAACAGGTCCAGCACCTTGATGCCGGGATGCCGTTTGGCGGCGCTCTTGAAGCCGGCCCCGCGCTGTTGGAGGTTCGCGGCGTTGGGATTGCCGTCAATCGCGGCCACGACGCCCTTGCCGTCCAGCAGTTTCGCGAGTTCCTCGAAGGCGCGTTCCCCGCACTTGAAATCGTCGATGCCAATCGACACCAGCCGTTTGCTGGCGGGGGCGTCCCCGGAGAACGTCACCACCGGCGCCCCTTGCCGGACGGCCTTGTTGATCGCGTCGTTGAGCTTGTTGGCGTCCGAGCAACTGATGATGATCCCGTCGGCTCCGCTCAGCAGCAATTGCTCGATGGTCTCGGCCTGCTTCTGAGCGTCTTCCTCGTTGGGCGTGCGCCAGTCGATCTTGATCGTCAATCCGTGTTTGGCCCCCAACTCCCTCGCCGCGTCCCGCGCCCCCGAGTGCGCGGCCTGAAAGAACATGTTCCCCTGCGACTTGCCGATCATGCCGAAGGTGTAGCGCTGCTGGGCGCTCGCCGGGGCCGGGCACAGCAGGGCCAGCGCGACCGCGAATATCGAACAAAACCGTGGTTTCATGACCGGCACCATATCGGCGTCATGCGCGCCGGGCTACTGGAAAAGTTCAGTTGCGTTGAACACCCGCCGGAGACCGCTGGCCGCGCCGCAGCAGAAGCCCGCCCAACTCGCGCGCCTGCGGCACGCGGCAAACCAGCGCCAGCCCGAAATAAACCAGCGTGGCGCCGGCCATGGGGACAAACACCGCGGCCAGACGCGGGCCGAGGGCGGCATGGCCGAACCGGCCCTCGCACAGGCGCAGCAGGGCGGCGGCCGCCAGGCCGGCGGCGACGGTGATCCACGCAAGCTGCAGCAACGGCCGGCGCAACGGCTGCCAGTCCAGGCGCGTGAGCTTGCGGCGCAGGGCGTAGGCCAGCAGCGCCAGGTTGAGCCCTGAGCTGAGCGTGTTGGCAATGCCCAGGCCCCCCTGGCGAAACGGCGCCAGCAGCGCCATGGCGAACACCAGGTTGAACCCCAGCGACACCAGGCTGATCTTCATCGGCGTGCGCGTGTCCCCCAGCGCGTAGAACGCGCGCGCCAGGACGTTCACGCTCGAGTACGCCACCAGGCTGGGCGCCAGGCAGGCCAGCGCCCAGGACGCCCGCTGCGTGGCCCCCGCCTGGAACTGTCCCCGCTCGAACAAGAGCCGCACCATCGGCTCGGCGAGCACCAGCAGCAACGCCGACGCCAGCAGGTTCACGAACATCAGATGTCCAAGGCCCTCGAGGAGGCTCGTCCGGAACTCCGCGTAGCGCTTCTCGGCCGCCAACCCGGCCAGCGCCGGCAGCAAATACGTCGCCAGCGACGCACCCACGATCCCCTGCGGGAACTCCATGAGCCGCACCGCGTAATCGAACGAGGCCACGATCGACCGGTCGATCCAGAACGCCAGACCCTGGATCAGCAGCACGTTCACCTGAAACGCAGCCACCCCGAGCGCCGCCGGGACCATTTTGCGCACCACCTCCCGCACCGTTGCGTCGTGCCGGGGGTTGACCCATCGGTAGCGGAAGCCTTCCCGCCACAAGGTCGGCACTTGAAATGCGAACTGGGCCACACCCGCAAGCAACACCCCCACGCCCAGCGCAAAAATCTGGGTCTTGAGCGTGGCGCCGAACCGTGGCGCCAGCAGAAACACCGTGGCGATCATCACCACGTTGAGCATCGTCGCCCCCATCGCCGGGATGAAGAAGTGCCCGCGCGCATTGAGGATGCCCATGCACAAGGCGGCCAGGCAAACCAACAGCAAGTAGGGGAACATCAACCGAAGCAACCGCAGCATCAGCAGCGTGTCCTCGTTCAGGATCGGAAACGGCAGCGGCGGGAACACCGTCACTCCCTCGCGCTGGAAACGAACCGATGATGCCGCCAGCAGCACCGTAAGCCCCGCCATCACCGCCACCACCACCACCGTCGCCACCGACACCAGCGCGGAGATCACGGCATTGGCCGCCCGCCACATCTCGGGCTCGCCTTGGGTCTTTTCCTTCTCCTTGAAAATCGGGATGAACGCCGCCGTCAGCGCGCCCTCTCCCAACAGACGCCGGAACAGATTCGGCACTTGAAAAGCCAGCTTGAAGGCGCTCGCCTCCGCGCCGTCGCCCATGAAATGCGCATACACCTGCTCGCGCACCAAGCCCAGCAGCCGGCTGGCCAGCGTGGCAAAACCCATCGCGCCCGAGGACTTGAGCATCTGCGACATCGAGCGCGGAGTCTAAGGGCGAGCCGGGGAACGCCAAAGCCCAAACATCCTCACGCGTTCAGCCCGATTCGCCCCCGCCGCCGGCTCACACCGTGCAGGTCACTCGTTGTAGGCCGCCTCGCCGTGCTGGCTCACGTCCAGGCCCAGCGTCTCCTCGTCCTCGTTCACACGCAGCCCAGCCCGCTTGCCGACCAACTTCAGGATCAGGAACGTCAGGCCGCCGGCGTAGGCCCAGGTGAACGCCACCGCAGCCAGTTGACGCAGGAACTGCCCACTGCCACCGGCCAACGAGACTGTGCCGCCGCCGGTTTTGAACGTCGTCGCGATCGCCGGGTTGACTTCCACACAAGCGAGCCAACCCAAGAGCAACATCCCCATCGTGCTCCCGATGCCGTGCACGCCGAACGCATCCAGCGAGTCGTCGTACCCAAAGGCGCTCTTGAGACGCGTGACCGCCACGTAACATCCGACCCCCGCGCAGGCGCCGATCAGCAGCGCGGCGGGAACCGTGACGAACCCCGAGGCCGGCGTGATCGTTGCCAGGCCAGCCACCATGCCCGACGCCGTGCCCAGCACGCTGGGCCGGCCCTTCAGACCCCACTCGACGCCGCTCCAGGCGAGGGCCGCGGCGGCGGCGGCGAAATGCGTCGCGGCGAACGCGTGCGAAGCCAGCGCCCCCGCGCTCACCGCGCTGCCCGCGTTGAACCCGAACCAGCCCACCCAGAGCATCCCCGTACCGATCAAACTGTACACCACGTTGTGCGGGGGCATGGGTTCGCGCGGGTAGCCGAGCCGGCGCCCCAGCGCCAGCGCGAACACCAGGGCCGAGACCCCCGAACTGATGTGCACCACGGTGCCGCCCGCAAAGTCCAGCACCGGCACCTTCCCGCCCAGCGCCCAGTTGAACAGACCGCCCTTGCCCCACACCATGTGCGCCAGCGGACAATAAACCAGGGTGAGCCACAGAATCGAAAACCAAAAATAGGCTCCGAACCTGACGCGCTCGGCAAAAGCGCCGCTGATCAAAGCCGGCGTGATGATCGCGAACATCAGTTGGAACAACATGAACGATTGGTGCGGAACCGTGGCCGCGTAGTCGGCATTGGGCGTTTCACCCACTCCCCGCAGGAGGAAGTACTGCGCCGGATTCCCGAAGAACGGCGTTCCCTCGCCAAACGCCAGGCTGTATCCATAAACCACCCAGAGCACCGAGATCAGCGCCATCAGGAACAGGCTGTGCATCATGGTGCTGAGCACGTTCTTGCGGCGCACCAGGCCACCGTAGAACAGAATCAACCCCGGCGCCGTCATCATCAGAACCAGCGCGGTGCTCACCAGCAGCCAGGCGTTATCCCCCGAGTTGATAGGCGATGCGGCGCCGACCTTCGCCTCGAGCTGCACCAGCCGCGCCTCCAGGCCCGGCCCCCCGGGCTCGCTCGCCAGGCAGGCGCCGCCAAGGGTCAGCAGCACCAGGCGCCATGGCATCCACCAGCCCGCCAGCATGGGTCGTTTGGCCATCATGAGAGGCGATACATAGCGGCAAGCCGCCGGGCCTGTCAACGGGTTCAGTGGTCAAGGAAAAAGATACACATAATTTGATGGTGATATAGATTACATTTGCACATCTTATCAAGCAGACACCCCAACGCACGAACGCCGCTCTCGGCGTCGGCGCCGTGGTGCCATTCAGAAGAGAAGTGAAGCTTCGCTTGGGGAGGCTCACCCTCAGCCGCCTTCGTCCCCGCGAAGCGGAGCAAGCGAAAGCAGGGGCAACCGCGACTGGATCAACTATGAGGGACGGGGTGAGGGGGAGCGTTCCTCCATCCAACTGACTTCCCGTCCCTGATCACCAAGCCGCATGACCACAAGAGAAGCTTGAGCCGACTGACGTCGGCTGCTACCCCAAAGTACGAATGCCGCTCTCGGCATCGATGCCGTTCGGCGATCCAGGGGAAAAGCGCCGACCGATCGAGAGCCATCGCCTCGGCAAGACGCGGCCGTCGCTTCCCCCTCTCCCGTCGGACGGGAGAGACGGGGTGAGGGTGAGCGTTCCTCCGTCCAACTGACTTCCCGTCCCTGATCACCAAGCCGCATGACCACAAGAGAAGCTTGAGCCGACTGACGTCGGCTGCTACCCCAAAGTACGAATGCCGCTCGGGCCATCGACGCCGTGCGGCCCTTCAGAACCAAAACGGCCGGACCATCCAGCGCCGGTTCCGGCGCCAGCCTATCGCTTGGCGGAGGAGTGCTCGCTGAGCCAGCGAATATCGCGGCTGGCCTTGGCGGGGAACCCATTGTATTGGCTGTACTTGACCTTCACAATGGTGCTGGCTTCAACCCACTTCTTGATCGTGCTGTGGCCGTCGGCGAAATTGAAACCGCAGGCGCCGTTGTGATAGCTGGCGGGAAGGTCCACCCATGAGTTGGGATCGGTGACATTTTGAATCTGCCAGCCGTCGTTGATGCTGTCCGGGTGCTCGTCGTCCATGAGCCAGAGGTCGGTCGGGCTCGGGTCCACAACATCCGTCGTCTTGTTGTAGTTGCGGTAAGCGGAATACCAGGTCGAGCCGCCGGCCGTCGTCTTGCTGTAGGCCCCGCCTTCGACGAAGCCGTTCATGGACACGCTCCGGACACGCTGGCGGCCCTTGATGGGGTGATTGTCGGCCGGGCAGCGGTAGGAGCCTGTGCTCTTGGTGTACGGGCCGATCTTGGCGTTGAGCAGATAGAGGATGTTCGTGTTGGCGCTGTTGCCCGCGTTCCAATCGAGCCAGCCGGCCACCCAACTGGCGTTGGTGTCGGTGGTGCCGCCGTTCATGTTCGGCGGGAACCAGTCCCGATAATCGGAGGCGTACATGAGGGTGGCGAGCCCCAACTGGCGTGTGTTGTTCAGGCACATGATGCCCTGCCCCTTGGCCTTGGCTTTGCCCAAGGCGGGCAGGAGCATCCCCGCCAGGATCGCGATGATCGCGATGACCACCAGGAGTTCAATGAGGGTAAAGCCGCCACAGCGGGAAGACCGCCTGGGGCGCGCCGAGCGTGCACGATCGTTATACATAGCGTGAGCAACTATGATGACACCCCCCAGCGCGTGGCAACTGTGCGTCTCGCCGCACAGGGCGCAGCCCGCGGGTTCCTCTGCGGCAGGAGGGCCCGTCCGCGGGAGCGGTCGGAGAAAGTGACAATAACTTGTGACAATTGTCACATGATATTGTCACTTCGCAAACAGTCCGCTGCGCCGCAAGAGGAGGGGCGGGCGCGGACCTACGGACGCATGTCCTTCAAAGCCGGGAAATTGGCGCGCCAGGCGGCGAGAGCTTCGAGGTCGATCTCCGCGCCGACCACACACTCGGTGTCGCCAGCGTCCGCGAGGATGTGTCCCAGCGGATCAACGATCAGGCTGCGCCCCGGATAGACGAGACTTGGGTCGCGGCCACAACGGTTGACTCCCACAACGAGAGCTTGGTTCTCGATGGCGCGCGCGCGCAAGAGGGTGATCCAGTGCTCGATCCTCACGACCGGCCAGTCAGCAATGACCACGAAGAGTTGGACGCCCCGACGGATCACAGCGCGGAACAGCTCGGGGAAACGCAAGTCATAGCAGATGAACGGGCTCACCATGCACCCCTGCCACAGGAACGTGACGAGGCGGTCGCCGGCGGCGTAGGCCGCTGCTTCACCGCCCAGGGTGAACGGCTGCATCTTGGCGTAGCGCGCCAGCAACTCGCCCGCCGGGGAATACACCACGGCCTCATTCCGCCCGCGGCCATCCGGGGACCCGCTGACCACACCGCCGAGGAGATAAATCCCATGCGCGCGCGCTGTCCGGGCCAGGAACGCCTCCGTCTCGGGGGGTGTCCCCTCGCGGATGCCCGCCACGTTCATGCTGAAACCGGTGGCGAACATCTCCGGGAGCGCCACCAGGGAACCCGGTTCGGGCCGGGCGGCGGCGAGCAGACGGGCCACCTTGGCGTAGTTCGCCTGCTTAGCCTCCCAGACGATGTCCAGTTGGCAGCAGTAGGCCTTCACTCGCCAGGTTTAGGCGGAGCGGGGTGGTTCTTGCCTGGGTCTTGTTGCTCGACCGAGCAACCAGCGGTTCTTCAGGTCCGGATGCCCAGCTTGGGCGCCAGCCAATGCCACAGCGCCCAAACGGCCAGCAAGGCCGCGACGGTATAAACGAGGTCCATAATTCTTGCGTGACGCGGGGTCCAGCGTCGCTGATCACCGCTGGAAAGCAACAGGAAACATAGTGAGGGGCGAGGGGCGAGAGCGAGTTATGAGTTATGAGTTATGAGTCTTGCGTGGACCTGGCGGCAGACCTCGAGCGCGGCGTGGGGCTTGCCCAGCGCCGCGGCAGCCCGCGCCATCTCGACCAGCTTGCGCGAACCGAGGAGTTGCTCGAGCCGAAACGGGAGGTCTTCGACCCGATTGGCCTTGACGGCGACGCCGTGTTCGAGAAGGAAATCGCTGTTGGCGGCTTCCTGGCCGGGGATGGGATTGAGAATGAACATCGGGCGGCCCATGGCCAGGGCCTCGGAGGTGGTCAGGCCGCCCGGCTTCGAGATGACCAGGTCCGCCACCGCCATGAGTTCGTGCATGTTGTTGGCGAATCCCAGCACGTGCGTCGGGTGCCGATGGTCCACCGTGGCGAGCCGGCAACGCAGTTCCTCGTTGCGGCCGCACACCACCACCGCCTGAATCGCGCGCTCGAGGTGGTTCAGCTCCCGGACGACCTCGACAACCGGCCCCATGCCGAAGCCGCCCCCCAAAACCAGCAGCGTGGGCAGGTCGTCCCGCAGCCCCATTCGCTTGCGCACCGCTGCCGCATCGACGGGGCCAGCGAACTTCCGGGCGACGGGGATGCCGGTGACGATCACGTTCGCCGTCACGGCGCCGCGCGCAACGAGGCGCGCCATGGTTTCCTCGGCTGCCACGCAATAAAGGTCCACGCCGGGGTCCATCCAGAGGGCGTGCGCCTCGAAATCCGTCACGACACTCGCGGTGAAGGGCCGCGGGGGCGAGGCCTTCCCTGGGGCTGGTCGTTGGAGAATCTCGAGCGGGAGGAAATGGGTGCAGAGCACGGCGCCGGGCCGGAAGCGCCGCAGGTGGCGGGTGAACCGGCCCGCGGTGACCCGCGCCAGCGCGTGCCGCAACCGGGCCAGGCGCCGGACCAGGCGCGGATTGTCGGTCTTCTCGAAGAACAGGCCCCATAGTTCCGGCGCGTGCGCCACCACCTTGACGTAACCCTCGGCATAGACCTTGCGGTAGAGTTTCGGGGTGAAATCGAGCACATCCACGCGGTGGACGACGTCATCCGGCCTGGCCGCGCACCAGGCCTCTTCGAGCGCCGCCGCCGCCTGCACGTGTCCGGCTCCGGCGGTGACGGTGGCAATCAGGATTCTCATGGCGGCTGGCACCACCAGCCAACGTCAGCCGCGCCCGGCTGGCAAGCGGGAACTGCGCCGCGCGGACAGCTCGGATCCCCGTCAGCTCCGAGCCGCTCAGGAGGGAGAACCCTTGGGCCGCGAGGCGACCCCGTTGGTGGGCTTGGCCACATCCACCGACAGGAACAGCCGGTGGGCCGAACCCGCCGGCTCCGCTTCGAGAAGATAACGCGCGGCGGCCATGGCGCTCCGGGCGTCGGCACACCACTGACCGGAGCGGAGGTACCAGAGAGGCCGTTGACTCGAGGGCGCCGCCGCGGAGGCGGCGGGACGCGCGGCGCTCCAGGCGCCGGCCGTCCGCGCAAAAGTCAAGGCCATTACTGTGGCCAGGAGGGTGCAGAGCAACCACCCCGCGCGCGGCAGGACAAAGGCCAGGCGGCGGGGCCGCGGTGGGCGATGACCGTTCGAGTCGAGCGTTGTCATGGGCTTACCATGGCAGATTTGCGGGAACAGGAACAGATGCAGTTGCTTGAAATGTCAACCGGTACAGTTTACAGTCCCATACCGATGCTACTTCATACGATCGCCACTCGTGATCCGCTGCGCCGGGCGCCCGCGCGGGCCCGTGGCAGCCTCGACGCACACGTCCTGAGCGGCGGGCGGCCGGTCCGCCCCCACGCCCGACCCGCCTGCCGATGAGCCCGACCCTGCCACCCGCCCCCGCCCCGGCCGCCGCCGCAGCGGCCCACCTTTACGAGCAGGTGGCCAGGCAGGTACAGCAACTCGTTCAACAGGGAACGCTGCGCCCAGGGGACCGGGTGCCGTCGGTGCGCAAGCTCGTGCGGCAGAAGGGGGTGAGCGTGGCGACCGTGTTGCAGGCCTACCGGCTGCTCGAGGCGCGAGGTGTCATCGAGGCCCGCCCGCAGTCCGGCTTCTACGTGCGCCCGCCGCGCTGGACGCCCGCGCCGGAGCCGGAGATGTTTCGGCCGGCGGGCACCTCGAAGAACCTGAGCATGGCGGGGCTGGTGCTCGAGGTCGTAGGCACCCTCAACCGGCCCGGGTTGGTGAACTTCGGCGCCGCCGTGCCGAACCAGGAGCTTCTGCCCACGCGCGAACTGCATCGCAGCCTGTCCAGCGCGGTGCGGCGTCAGCCGGCCCTGGGGAACACGTGCGATCCGTCCATCGGGCTGAGAGCCCTGCGGTTCGAGATCGCCCGGCACGCCCTCGAGGCAGGCTGTTCGCTGGGGCCGGACGAGATCGTAATCACCAACGGGGCCACCGAGGCGCTGCACCTGTGTCTGCGGGCCGTCGCGCAGCCCGGCGACACCATCGCGATCGAGTCACCCACATACTTCGGCATCTTGCAGACCATCGAGATGCTGGGCCTGCGGGCCTGCGAGATCCCGACCTTCCCGCGCGAAGGCATCTGCCTGGACGAGTTGGCTGCGCGGCTGGGACCCGCGCGCGTCAAGGCCTGCTTGTTCATGACCAACTTCAGCAACCCGCTCGGGAGCTGCATGCCTGACGCCAAGAAGCAGCGTCTGGCCGAACTGCTAGCCAACCGCGGCATCCCGCTCATCGAGGATGACATCTTCGGCGGGCTGACCTTTGGCCGGGTGCGCCCGGCGGTGGCCAAGTCCTTCGATCGCGAGGGCCTGGTGCTGCTGTGCGGTTCCCTGAGCAAGACCCTCGCGCCCGGCTACCGCATCGGCTGGGCGGCGCCGGGCAAGTTCCTCGCGGAGGTGCATCGGCTCAAGCACACCTGCTCGCTAGCCAACGTGGTCGCCACCCAGATGGCCGCCGCCGATTTCCTGGCCAGCGGCGCCTATGAGCGGCAATTGCGACGCTTGCGACGGGTCTATGCCGAGCTCATCGACCGCATGAGCGGCTGCATCGCCCAGCACTTTCCCAAGGGAACCCGCGTCACCCGCCCGGGTGGCGGCCAGGTCCTTTGGGTCGAGCTGCCGGAGGAGGTGGACACGCTCGAGTTGCACCGCGTGGCCCTGGCGGAGCGCATCAGCATCGCTCCCGGCCCGATCTTCTCCGCCCGGCAGCAGTACCGGAATTGCCTGCGGCTGAATTGCGGAAATCCCTGGTCCGAGCCCGTCGAATCCGCCGTGGCCCGGCTCGGTGCGCTGGCCGGGCGCCTGGCGGGCCGGTGACGCGCCCCCCCCGCGCTCAGTGCGCGGCCACAGACTCGCCGTTTCCCTCGTCGAAGTAGGTCTGGGTTCCGAGCGTGGTCAGGCGCAGGTATTGGCGCCAGCGTTTGTTGCCCACGTCGCAAGTGGCCTCGATCGTCCGAGTCGCGGGCTGGGCAGCGGGTTGCGTTGCCCCGGTGAACGCTTCGGTGAGCACGCGCCCATCCATGGGCCGGCTCGGCTCGACCCCGAGCAACCACAGGATCGTGGGCGCCAGGTCCGCGTTGCCGGTCGGGAGCGAATCGACGAACCCACGGCGCAGGTCGGGTCCGGCCGCCACGAGGGTGTTGCGCATGTCATACGGGCTGAGCGAGCCATGTGTGCCGGCCCCTTTGGTGCCGCTCTCCCCGACCAGCAATCCTGGCACGCCGAACGCATTGGTCCCCGCGCTCCAGCGCATCGAGACCACCAGGTCCGGCTTCGCCTGGTCCGAGTTGATCAAGCCCTGTTCGAGGAGGAACGTGCCCGGCAACGGCAGGCGCGAGAAGATCACCCCGGCAAAGTCGGAGGTCTGCAGGAACCGCGCGAGTTGTTTGATGACGGCCTCGTCGCGCTCCGCCACGTAGAGCATCGCCGCGCCGCCGAGGCCCACCACCAGGACATCGCCCGGCTCCGGGTCGAGGTAGGCCTTGGCGGCCTTGAACCCGGCCTTCCGGAGCAGGCTGGCGATGTCGGCGCCGCGGTGGATCGTCGAGAAAGCGTGATCCGACACCACGAACACATCTGTCTTCTGCCGCAGCCCTTTGGCGTCGAGAGCCGCGAGCACCAGCGCCAGGTTGGTGTCGCTGCTGCGCATCGCCGCCAGCGCGTTGGTCGAGCCGGGCGCGGTGGCGTGCTGGGAGGCGTCCGGCTCGCTGAGCCAGAGCAGCGAGTACTTGGGGACGCCCTTTCGCCAGAGCGCCTCCGTCAACCCTCGCGTCGTCCAACGGTCGCGCGCGAAGTTGGGCGTGGCGCTGGCGGGAAAGGCCGCCCCGTTGGTCTGAACCACCGCCGCCAGGGCGCGCGAGGGGAGGGCATGGCCCTTGTAGAGCACGACCGACTCGCGCGCGGCGGCGGTGGTCCGGCGCATCGCCCGATCGTGCAACAGCACCACCGGCTTGGTGCCGGCAATGATGGTGGGGATGCCCGCCTGGTGGAGCGTCTCGGCCACCGTGGGCATGGTCAGGTAGTGGCCGCCGGTGAGCACGTCCCCGCGGCGGATCACATCGACACTCTCGGTGGCCACAGCCTCGAGCCAGTTCATGGCCGGCCGGTAGTCGTTGTTGGCGATGATGCCCGAGCGTTGCGGGTGAGCGCCGGTGGCCATCGCCGTCCCGTTCACTTCGGTCGAACTGATGAAGGCGGGGTGATGGTTCGCGAAAAACACGCCTTCCGAGGCCAGTTGATGCAGCGTCGGCGTATGCTCGCGCGTGATCATATCGGGGCGCATCCCGTCCCAAACCACGACCACGACATGGTCCGCCTGGCCGCGTCCGCGCGCGGGCCCCGCCGCCCCGAGGGCCGCCCAGTTGGTCAACAATCCTGTCACCAACGCGTAATAAGCGAGATACTTCATCCCGGTATAAATTGATGAAGACCGAGCCCTCTGGCGAGCAAAAATGTCGATTGCGAGTTCCCGATTGACGAGGCCGCGGGCCGGGAAAGTGCTTGTCTCGGCGCTTTCCGAGGGCGTAGTAATGACCATCGGCATGTACCGGCCGCGCGTGCCCGGCCCGGGGGCGCCGGGCCGCCCCAGTTGCCATGCCCGGGCCAGCATAGCTCAGCGGTAGAGCATCCGATTTGTAATCGGACGGTCGTCAGTTCAATCCTGACTGCTGGCTCCAGTCCGACGCCAACTATGAAGACCCATAGCTGCTTCAAGCGTGTGCGGACAAGAATGTCCGCGCTCCTGCCGCTCCTGGCGGGTTGCCTTTGTGTTGACACCAGCCCGCGGCCGCGCGCCGCCGAACCCGCCACCACGGAGAAACCCGTCCGCGCGCGCATCGTCCTCGTCACGGGCATCGACTATCCAGGCCACCATTGGAAAGTGACCGCGCCTGTCCTGGCGAACCAGCTCCGCCAGGACCCGCGGCTCCAGGTCTCGGTGGTCGAAGACCCGGAGTTTCTCGGCCAGGCGGCGCTGCACAACTTCGACGCCGTCGTCATGCATTGGATGAACTGGGAGAAACCCTCGCCCGGTCCCGCCGTCCGTGAGAACCTCCGCCGCTTTGTCGAGGGCGGCAAGGGGATGGTGCTGGTCCATTTCGCCTGTGGCGCATTTCAGGACTGGCCCGAATTCCGGAACCTCGCCGGGCGGGTTTACGATCCGAAGCTGCCGCCGCACGATCCGCGCGGGCCGTTCGCCGTCGAGATTACCAAGGCCTCGCACCCGGTCACCAAGGGCCTCGAGCCGTTCGAGACGGATGACGAACTCTACACGTGCCTGGCGGGGGACCGCCCCATCCTGGTGCTGGCCACGGCGCGCTCGAAAGTCACGGGCAAAGACGAGCCCATGGCCTTTGCCTTCCCGTGCGCCCAGGGGCGGGTGTTCCACAGCCCCCTGGGCCACGACGTCAAGGCCTTGTCCGTGCCAGCCGTGGGCGAGTTGTTCCGGCGCGGCACCGCCTGGGCCGCCGGCCTGCCTCCCAAGCCTTGAACGCAAGCCGGGCCATTACCCGGCCCCGATAATCCGGTGGCGCCCCGCGCTGGCGGCTGCCATAATCGCCGCACGTTCAAGCCATCATGAAACCGACCACGCGCCGACATTTCCTCCACACGACCGGTTGCGCCACCGCCGCCCTGCCGCTCCTGGGCGGGCTGGTCCTTTCCCGCGGGGGCCGGGCCACCGAGGCGGGCGCCAACGCGAAGGTCCGCGTCGGCCTCATCGGCTGCGGCGGGATGGGCAAAGGCGACCTGGCCACCTTCTTCCTCCAACCGGAGGTCGAGTGCCCGGTGGTGTGCGACGTGGACGAGGCGCGGCTGGCCGAGGCGGTGAAACTGGTCGAGGAACAGCGCCGCACGACACCCGCAGTTGTCAAGGATTTTCGGCGCGTGCTCGAACGCCAGGACGTGGACGCGGTGATCGTGGCCACGCCGGATCACTGGCATGCGTTGCCCACCGTGCTCGCCTGCCAGGCGGGCAAGGACGTGTACGTCGAGAAACCCCTGGCCACCTCGATCGGCGAGGGCCGCGCGATGCTCGAGGCCGCCCGGCGCCACCAGCGCGTGGTGCAGATGGGCACGCAACGGCGCAGCAGCCCCGCTTACCTCGAGGCGGTCGAGTTCGTCAGGTCCGGCAAGCTGGGCAAGGTCGGCCTGGTCCGCGGCTGGGCCTGCCTGGATTGGATCAAGGCCATCGGCAACCCACCCGACGCCGAGCCACCCGCCGGGGTGGATTACGATCGGTGGCTCGGCCCGGCGCCCAAACGCGCCTTCAATGCCAACCGTTTCCACTTCAATTTCCGGTGGTTCTGGGACTACGCCGGCGGCCTGATGACCGATTGGGGCGTGCACTTGATCCAGGTCTTGCTCTGGCCCATGGGGCCGGAGCCGCCCCGCGCCGTGATGTCCAGCGGCGGCAAATATGTGCTCACCGACAACACCGAAACGCCCGACACCCAGATCACGATCTACGAGTTTCCCACCTACACCCTGGTTTGGGAACACCGCGTCAGCATTGGCGTGGGCCTCTACAACCGCCCTTGGGGCATGGCCTTCGTCGGCACCGAGGGCACCCTGGTCATTAATGACAGTGGCGCCGAGATCATCCGCGAGCCAACCAAGGACAGCCTCGAGGCCAGGAAATTCGCGCCGGGAAACGACCCGCGCCCGGCGCACGTGCGCAACTTCCTGGACTGCTTGAAATCCCGGCAGGCGCCCGCGATGAACCTCGAGGCGGGTCACCATGTCTCGACCGTTGCGCATCTCGGGAACATCGCTCTGCGAACCGGACGCAAGCTCATTTGGGACCACGCCCAGGAACGCATCGCCGGGGACGAGCAAGCCAACCGCCTCGTCGCGGTCCAATACCGCAAGCCGTGGGAGCTGCCCTATCTCAAGACGGCCTCCTGAGAATCGGAAAGGCCCGAACAGGGATCCGCAGATTGACGCGGATTCACGCAGACCCCGCGACCGCCGCAGGCGTGTCCACTCGCGTCCATTCGCGGTTCTTCTTTCCCTCCGCGAGTGTTCTTCCCGCGTGAGATCACCATGCGCCGTGGTCGTCAGTGAACCGGAGGCGCCCTTTTCGATGGTTCTCAGGCACGCGATCTGCTAGTATCATCGGCTGAATGAAGTTATTTCACGCCTGGTTGGGGCCGGCGGCGGCCGTGCTGGCCGTCACCGCCCCGCCCGCCTTTGCCGGCCCGCTGGTCATCAATGAAATCATGGCCGACAACAACGCCGCCGTGATCCACGGGGGCCGGTACCCGGACTGGATCGAACTGTACAACAACTCGGACCAGGCCATGTCGATTTCAGGCATGAGGTTGAGCGATGATATCGCGGTCTTGGATAAGTATGTCTTTCCTCCGGCGACCTTCATCGGCGCCCGTGAACGCCTGGTCGTCTGGTGCGATAGCCATCTTGAAATCCCCGGCCTGCACGGCGGCTTCAAGCTCAGCGCCCAGGGCGCGAACCTCTCGCTCTACTCGGCGGACGCCACTCCGGTGCTGCTGGACTCGATCACCTTTGGCCTTCAGGCCGCCGACTTCAGCGTCGGCCGAGTGCCCGACGGCACGGGGGCCTGGCAGCTCACCCAGCCCACGGCCGGGGGCCCGAACGTCGCGCAGGCCCTGGGTTCGCCCGCGAAGCTGAAGATCAACGAATGGATGGCTTCCTCGTCGTCGGGTCCGGATTGGCTGGAGTTGTACAACGCCGATGCCAGTCCGGTTTCGCTGGGGGGGTTGTTCCTCAGCGCCGACCTCACGTTGCCGGCCAACACCCAGTTGCCGGCGCTGTCTTTCATCGGCCCGAAAGGCTTCCGGCAGTTCATCGCCGACAAGGACCTGGCCAAAGGAGCCGACCACGTCAACTTCAAGCTCAGCGCGGGCGGCGGTTCCATCGGCCTGTTCACGGCCGCGCTCCAACCGCTCGACACGATCGGCTTCGGCACCCAGACCACCGACATCAGCCAGGGCCGGCTTCCGGACGGCGTGGCCACCATCGTCGGCTTCTTCACGACCGCCTCGCCGGGGGATGCCAATTACCTGCCGCTGACCGGGGTGGTCTTCAACGAACTGCTCACGCACACCGACCCGCCCGTGGAGGACGCCATCGAACTGCTCAACACGACCGATGCGCCGCTGGACCTCTCGGGCTGGTTCATCAGCGACAGCAAAAGCGACCTGCAACGGTTCCGCATCCCGAACGGGACGACTCTCCCGGCCAGGGGATTTCGCGTGTTCTATGAATACCAGTTCAACCCGAATCCGGGCACGCCGCCAAGTTTCACGCTCAACTCGGCGCATGGCGGCAAAGTGTACCTGGCGCAGGCGGACGGGGCGGGCCGGCTCACCGGCTACCTGGTGAGCCAGAAATTCGACGCCGCCGAGAACGGCGTTTCGCTCGGGCGATATGTCACCAGCACCGGGGTCGATTTCACCGCGCTGCAAGAGCGCACCTTCGGGGCCGACGCGGCGATCGATCTCGCGCAATTCCGCCTCGGGACTGGGCGGGCGAACGCCGCCCCGAGGATCAGCCCGGTCGTGATCAGTGAAATCATGTACCAGCCCCCAGACCTCGTCGTCGGCGGGGTGAGCACGGACAACAAGGAGGCCGAATTCATCAAACTGCAAAACACCACCGGCGCGCGCGTGTTGCTTTTCGATCCGTCGCATCGCACGAACACGTGGCAACTGGCCAACGCCGTCGAGTTCACTTTCCCTCAAAATGCCTACATCGATCCGTATGCCACGGTGCTGGTGGTGGGTTTCGACCCGGTCACCAATACCACCGCGCTCGCCGCCTTTCGCGAGACCTACCACCTCCCAAGCGCCATCACCCCGTTTGGCCCGTGGGACGGCAGGTTGAAAAACTCCGGGGACACCATCGAACTGCTCAAACCGGACGAGCCTCAAATCTCACCGCATCCGGATGCGGGGTATGTGCCGTACATCCTGGTGGACAAAGTGAAGTATTCGGACGTGATCCCGTGGCCGACAACGGCCAGCGGCACGGGCGCGTCGCTGCAAAGGCGCGACCCGCGCGCTTACGGCAACGACGCCGCCAACTGGCTCGCGGATGCCCCGGTGCCCGGCCAGGCCAGCGGTCCTTTGACCATCCAATCCGTCCAGTTGTTGGGCAACGGGCTCGGCATCCAGTTCCAAGGCGCCGCGGGCCGTTCCTACACGGTGCAGTCGCGCTCGAGCCTGACCAGCGGTTCCTGGCTCAAGCTCAAAGACGTTTTCGTCACCGTGACCGGCCTCCAGACCGCCACCGACACGCTTTCTCCCGGCGCCAGCGCCCGTTTTTACCGGCTGGTGACGCCCGTCACCATCCCCTAGCTAGCGGGCTGGTGACCAGGACTCGGGGAGCGCCTTAGAATTTGATCACCATCTGGGCATAGACCCAGTCGGCATCGCTGGCCCCCAACGAGCTCAGCGAACTCGTCACGTAGCTCCCCACGAAAAAGTGCCCATATCCGATTTGAAACGCGGCGTTGGCGTGGACCGAGTAACTGAGCACCAGGTCCAGCTCCGAGCCCACGAAGCTGTCGTAGGCCGGGTTGAGGCCGTAGCCTTTGCCCGGCGCGCCTCCGGCGCGCGGCGCGCCGTTGACCTGGTAGAACGCGTCCGCCGTGTCGGCCAGCCAGAAGAGGTTGTAGTCAAGGGAAATCTTCAGGTCCGCCCCCGGTTTCAGGGCCGCCGAGAAGTGCGGGTTGTGCAGGTTCTGCCAGGAGACAAAGTCCATGGCCCCGTAGAATTTGTGGTTCGTGGGGAAGAGGTTCTCGAACGTGCCATGTTTGTTGTCCGCCGCGCTGTGGTCGCCGCTGGCGAAGTTGTACTCGAACCCAAAGCGCGGCTTGCCGTACACGTTCGAGAACGTGTAGCCGAGGCCCGCCGAAACGGCCAGCGCCTCGTGGTCCAGGTTCGTGCCGGCGTTGGGGGCGCCCGCCGGGGCCTTGAAGCGCCCGAACTGGCCCGCCACCTCGGCCGCGTAGTCCCAGCCTTTGAGCGCGCCGGGGGTGGACTTGATCCGCAAGCCCGCCGTATAGATGTCCCGCGCGGTCGCTCCGCGCAATCCCGGCGGCAGAGTGGCGCTGGGCGCGATCACGTCCGGCGAGGCCAGGCCCGTGTTGCGCGCCAGGAAATAGAGTTGCGTCTCCTGGTTGGGCACCAGCGCCTTCGTCGAGGCGTAGAGACCTGAGAAATAGTCGTAGTCATTGGGCAGGTTCAGATGGTGGTCGTACGGGATCACCACCCGGCCCACAAACCCGTCCACCCACAGACTCGAGTTCTCGAAACGCACCTTCACCGTGTCGAAGACCCGGCCCGTGTTGGTCCAATCCGCGGCGCCGACGAGCCGTTCGTCGCCGTAGATGAGTTCCTGCCGGCCGACCTTGAGGCTGATCGGGAACACCTCCGGGTTGCCATACACGACATAGGCCTGGTGCAAGTCCACGTGGTCCGTGTCCGGGCTCGGCTTGCGCCGGTCCTTGACCGAGAAGCTGTCCCGACCCTCGACGTAGGCCGAGAACCAGGCGCACGGCGTGTAACCCAAATGCAGTTTCTCGCGGAACAACACCAACGGATTGGAGCGGCTCCCGCGCTGGAAATCCACCGGCGCGGGCGTCGCCGGCGCGGGGAACTGTGGGATCGCAAAATGTTCCCGGTCCTCGAAGCGCACCCGGAATTGCCCCCCCACATCGAGGACACTGAGGGACTCGGATTGGCCGCGCAGCCAATCGTTCACCAGGCCGGCGCTGGGCGCTGGCGCCGGCGCCGGCGTTCCCTTGGCCGGCTCGACCGGCGGGGTTTGGGCGTAGATTGCGGCGCTCATCGCGAGAACCATGGCGCTGCCGCTGAGAGGAACGAGGCTTCTATTCATGAGTTTGAGTAGCTACGGATCGCAAGCGCGGAGGCTGAAGGCGGAGCGCTACTGGTTGTAACGGTCCTTGTAGAATTTCATCTGTTCCCGCTTCTGATCGGGGGAGAGACCCTTCAACCACGCGTGGTCCGTGCGGGCCAATACGCCATCGATGACCTTGAGGACCTCGGCGCGCTGGGCCTCGGTGATGCGGCCTTCATGGACGCGCTCTTCCAACAGCTTGCGCGTCTGGGGAACCAGCTCGAAGTAGAAGCGGTGAGCCACCTCGAACATCCCGTGCCACTGCGTATAGTCGGGCGCCATCATCGAGGCTCCGTGCCGCGCGCGCCGGCCCTCGTGATGCCAGAGCAGATACCAGGTCCATTCGACCTCGTCGTCGAAGGGGTTCGGATTGAGTCCCTTCTCGCCGAGCATCTTGACCGCCTCGGCCACCCCGGGCACGGCCATTTGTGCCGGCGAGGGCGTGATCGCGCCGGTCCTGGCCAGGGCATTGATGATGTCCCGCCCGGGCTTGGCGAACTTCTCGTTGTAGAGCGTCACGACGCCGTCGTATTGCCGATAGAAATTGTCCACCTGTTGCTTGGCGTGGCAGGTCGAACAGACTTCCTGCATAGCGGATCGCTTTGCCTCCCAATGCTCGAGCTTCTCCGAAATGGCCGGGCGCAGCGTCCAGGAGATGCGCTTGCCCACGTCGTGCGTCGAGGGCTGCCCGCGGCTGGCGCCCATGTGACAGGTCGCGCAGGTGGGCGCCACGTTGTAGTCCTTGCCCACCACCCAGGGGTGCGCCTCGAGGTTCATCCGCTCGCGGTTCGCCCGAAACGCGATCCCATGTTTGGACTCGTTATAGACTTCGTACTGGGGATGGTCCGGGCCCAGGTGGCACTTGCCGCACGACTCGGGCTCACGCGCCATGCTGACCTGGAACTTGTGGCGGCTGTGGCAGGCGGTGCACGAGCCGTTGGATAGGTCCGGATTGATGCGGCCGATGCCGGTGTTGGGCCAGCCATCCGAATCGAACTTGACCTTTTTGGCCAGTTTGCCCTCCGCGCCGGCCTGCTTGAGGTCGGCCCGGGCCAGCTCCTGGCCTTTGGCCAGCAACAGCCCGTAGAAAATCCGCTTCGCGTTGTCTTCGCGCTGCGTGTCGGACGCGTAGTCCTGCGCGTTCATGACCTGCAGCACCGCCTTGTCACTGGGCAGCGCCTTGGCCGCGAGCAACCGCTGGCCCAGGCCCGCGGCGCCACTGGTCAACTCACGCACCTTCGCCTCCAACCCCTGCGCGCCCGCCTGGCTCAGCGCGGTCTTTGTCCGCTCGAGCAGTTGACCTGTGTCCTGGGTGAACTCGGTGTTGTCCGCAAACACCTTGGTCACCGACACCGCCGAGCCGTGGCATTGCATGCAGCCGCTCACCGCCGCCTGCCGGCCCTCGATGAATTCACCGAGGAAATTGTCGAGCGACCCGATGAACTGCGCCGCCTTCGAGTGGTGGCTGATCTGGAACTCGTGGCCGATCTGCGCGTGGCACTTGTTGCAGTCGCTCGGCGAGACGACCGTCGCCACCACGCTCCCATAGTGCTCGTAGGCGTCGGGTTCGTTGCTTTCGGCCTGGTGGCACGACATGCAGCCCACCCCTTTCTCCGAATGCCGGCTCAACATCCAATCGCTCACGATCCCGGGCGTGAGCCGCTGGTGGCACTCGACGCAACTGGCCGAGTCGGCGGGTGTGTAGGCCAGGGCCGACTTTTCCCGCGGCTTGAGCCGCCACATCTCGATGAAGCCGATCGATACCATCGTCGCAAAAAACAGGATCGCGGCGATGGCCACCAGGACCTTCTTCCATTTCAGATCATCGTGCACGGGCACGGGGTTCGCGGGAGTTTCGCTCATAATAGACTGCCAGTGAGTTTGGGCCACCAATCGTGAAAGAGCACATAACCGTGCAGAGCCTCCTTGACCGTCAGGCCCAGGAAGACCGCCAGCCCGGCCATGCCGAAACAGGGAGAGAGCCACGCGCGATTCCATCGCCGCAGCATCCAGCCGTCGATGAACGGCCAGAACACCATGATCACCACCATCACCAGTTGCAGCCCCAGCGCCAGGTGTTCCGGGAACATCTTGAGGAGCTGGAACTGAAAGAAGAAATACCACTCCGGCTGGATGTGCGCCGGCGTGTTGAGCGGGTCCGCCGGCGGGCCCAGTTGCGCCGGAAACACGATCGACAGCTCCGTCAGCACGATCAGGATCGCCAGCGCCACCACCAATTCCGTCATCGCGTGGTTCGGGAAAAACGGAAAGTAACGCCCGCTCTTCAGCATGGCATCATGGTCCCGCGCCTCCCCCGGACTCAACGTCTTGGCCCCGAGGTCCGCAATCCCCAACCCGCGAAACAGGAAGATATGAATCCCCAGCAGCGCGCTGAACACCGACGGCCACACCCCCACGTGAAAGACGAAGAACCGCGCCAGCGTCCCCTCGCCCACCACCTCGCCCCCGAGCATGAACCGCCGGAAGAACTCGCCCACCAGCGGTGTCTTGGCGGCCAGCCCCGTGCCGACCTGCGCCGCCCAATACGAAAGTTGATCGAACACGAGCGCATAACCGGTGAAGCCGAAGCCCAGGATCGTGAACAGCAGGCCGCAGCCCACCATCCAATTGAGTTCGCGCGGACGCCGGTAAGCCCCCGTGAAGAACACCCGGAACAAATGCAACAGCACCGCGATGATCATCAGGTTGCCCGCCCACTTGTGCATCGACCGGATGTACCAGCCGAAATAGACCCGCTCGGTGATGTACTGCACGGACCGGTAGGCCTGCTTGGGCTCTGGAATGTAGTAGAACGTCAGGCAAATCCCGGTCGCCAGCAGGATGCAAAAGCAAATCAGCGGCGTGCCCCCCAGCGCATACCACCAACGCTTCATGTGGACCGGGATCGGCTCCTTCGCCAGTTGCTCGAAGACCTCGATCTGGAGCGGCACACGCTCCCGCAAAAAGGCCATCACGCGGCCCGCGCTCGAATCAGGCCTGAACATAAGGCACTTGGAGATAGACCAGGTTCTCCCGCAGCTCGACCGCGATCCGCTGCAACCCCGTCGGGGGCGGACCCGACTGCACCTGCCCGTTCTCATCGAACACCGCGTTGTGGCAGGGACACACGAACTTCCGCACGCCCCCTTCCCAGTGCGCGAAACAGCCCAGGTGCGAGCAGCGCAACGAGAACGCGCGAAACGGGTTCTTCGACGCCGGTTCGCCGCCTGACGCATTGCCCGCCTCCCGCAGGAGGCAAATCCGGCTGCCCAGGACGTTGTCGAAAATCTTCGACTCCCCGGGGAGAACTTCATCGGCGCGGCACATGAGCAATTCGGCGGTCGCCTGCCGCGACGGCGGCAACACGTAGCGCAGACCCATCACCACCGCCCCGGTGGCCGCGGGGACGGCCGTCCCGGCCACCAACACCGACGCCAGGAAATCACGCCGCGTCTGGCCGGCTTTCGCGTCCGGCACTGGCGGAGTCACGGGCTGGCCCGTTCCTGCCGCGCTATTTTCTGTGATGACATTCATTAGGTTTGTCCAGGTCACGAACATAATGGCAGTAGTCCGGCTTCCAGAAATTGACCTGCGTCAAGGCGTCAGAGAATGATCGGACTGACGTCCGATGCTACGCCGGGGCCTTGGCGAAGGCGGATGCTACGCCGTAGAAGCCGACGTCAGTCGGCTCAAATCCGCCTGCTCCTCCGCCGGCTCCAGCCGCCACACGCCCTTGACAAAAGGGTCGCAGCCGGGATTAGGGGGCGCTAGTCTCGGTCCCATGAAAGCGGCCGCCCCTGACGAATCAGCAGACCAGGCGCGGCCGTTGCGCGGCAGAGGAACCGAACGTGCCTTTTACCTCCCACGGTTGGCACGCGAGCACTACCAGGGCGACGCGGTGGTCCACTGGACGCTCAGCATCGCTTCCCGAGCGCAGGGCTGGCTGGATGAATTGTTCCATGCGCGATTCCGCGAAATGATGCTCCACGCGGCGGCCCGCGAAGGGCTCTTCTGCCCGACCTATTGCCTCATGCCCGACCATATCCACCTCCTCTGGATGGGCATGCGGCTCGATTCTGATCAACGAAACGGAATGAAGTTCTTGCGCGCCAGTCTCGGCCGACAGTTGGGTTCGCACCATTTTCAACACCAAGCTCACGATCACGTTCTGCGCCAAGAGGAGCGCCGCAAGGACGCGTTCGCTCGTGTCTGTTTCTACATCATTGACAACGCGCGCACAGCCGGCTTGGTCGAGCATCCCAAACTATGGCCGTTCGCTGGCGCCGTGGTGCCCGGCTATCCGGTGCTGCACCCGCTTGCGGAGGGGTTCTGGCCGACGTTCTGGGGCCTATATCACGCCGTGCGAGCTCCGGATGCGGGCCAAATCAGACGCCCGTGAGGGTCTCGACGTTCTTCGGTGCGTCGCTGCGTGGGGGTGTTTGATCGGACTGACGTCCGACTTGTCCCGCCGTAGCCTTCGCGGAGGCGGATGCTACGCCGTAGAAGCCGACGTCAGTCGGCTCAAGTCGTCCTCCCGCCAGTCCAGAGAATGATCGGACTGACGTCCGATGCTACGCCGGGGCCTTGGCGAAGGCGGATGCTACGCCGTAGAAGCCGACGTCAGTCGGCTCAAATCTTCCTTCCGCCAGTCCAAAGAATGATCGGACTGACGTCCGATGCTACGCCGGGGCCTTGGCGAAGGCGGATGCTACGCCGTAGCTGGGCTCACGACCCCTTCGAGGCGACCAGACCATCTGGCTATTGCCGTATTGGCTGGGCCGCTACCACGGCCTGATCGAGTAGCCGCGCGGCTCAGGGCGCTTGATCCGGTGCGCGCGCGCGCATCCATCCGGTGACGCGGGCGGCTCGGCTGCGCGCCCTCAGCGCCGTCCGATCAGGATGGCGCAGTTCCAGGCCAGGAATTCGCGGAGGATTGGCAGGCGCATGATCCAGGCGAGCTCAGTGTAATACCGGGGCGCAAGGCGCACGACGCGCAGGCCCGGCTGTCGGCGGATCAGCCGCAAGATGCTCCCGATATGGGTCGGGAACAGATTCTCGAAGGGCTTGAGCATCCGGGGCCGTCGCACGAGTTTGTCGAACACCCGCGGGCCCCACCGCGGGCCCAGGTAGTGAAACGGCGAGAAATCGTGACCACCCCAGGGTGAGAGCCAGTTGGTCCAGCTCAGATAAACATGGCCGCCGGGGTTGAGAAGCGACCCGAAGGACTCGATGAGGCGCGCGGGCCGCGCCAGGTGCTCGATGACGTTCGAGCAGATCACCAGGTCATAGGCCCCGAGCACGCTGAGGTCGTCCTGGTCGATGTTGATCCGCCGCGACGGCAGATGCCGCAGCTCCGGCCGCAACCAATCCCCTTCGTCCGCGAATGTGACGCGGCACCCCCGCTTTGCGAGTTGGCCGCCGAAAATCCCCGAGCCGCACCCCAGGTCCAGCACCGAGACCGCCGCCCCCAACTGCAGACCGCCCCGTTCCAGCCAGCGGACCGCGTCCTCCGCTTGAAACACGTAGAAGCTGTCGTCGGTCGGATGCCTCAGATGGTGGGCGATCAGCTTGTGGATGATCATGGCGCTCGGTCCGTCCGCGGTCTGCCGGCTGCGCCGCAGGTTCGCTCCCGCTTGCGCGAAGCGGCGCCCGGCTCGAGCCGACGCGGACCCGGCATCCCTACTTGTTGAACCGGAAGTTCACCAGGTCGCAATCCTGCATGACGTATTGTTTGGTCTCGAGGCGCAGTTTGCCGGCGCGTTTGGCCTCGGTTTCTCCGCCTGCCTGGATGAAGTCATCGAAGCCGATGATCTCGGCCCGGATGAATCCCTTCTGAATGTCCGAGTGGATGCTCCCGGCGGCGTCCCAGGCCGTAAGACCCCGGCGGATCGGCCAGGCGCGGTTCTCCTTGCCCCCGACGGTCAGGAAGCAGATGTACCCGGCCTCCTTGAACGCCCGCAACATCAACGCGTCCGGATTGGCCAACTCCTCGCCGGTGGCCACCGTGACCGGTTTGTTGGTGTGAAACCCGTGCGCGGCCACGGCGGCCAACTCCGCGGGTTCGAGGCCCGCATTGAACATGGTCTGCTCGCTCTCGAGGAGCGCGCGCAGTTTCTCCAACACCGCCCGTTCCGCCGCCAGTGGCTCGCGGCCCAGGCGCACCTCGATGAATTCGAGGTCTTTGAGCAACAGATCGGGAAACTGGTCGCGGTGCGTCACGATCGCGTCGGCATCCAACGTGCGGTCCTCGCCGGCGATATCCACCTGCGCGTACACCTTTTTCTTGGCCTCGACCAGGCGGTCCGCCTGATCGAGGCGCGGCTCTTTCAAATTATGTTTGCCCAGGGGGATTTGACTGATCCCAACAACGGAGAAAATCACGCGCCCTGCTTAGGCCACCCGGCCCCGCCCGTCAAGCCACGAAGCCAGCCCCGAAGCGAGCGATCCAGCCCGCAGGGACGCCGACTCTCACACGGTCAGCCCGGAACACGGTCCGTCGTTGGACGGCTTGGTCTCGAGGGGGAGCCCTTCGCCTAACCGACCCTCCCTCCGCCTGCGCAAGGCAAAAGTGTTTTGCTTTCGCCCGACCCGCGCGCTACCCTCCGGCCATGATACACATGGGCATTGGCTACGACGTGCATCGCCTGGTGGAAGGCCGCAAACTCATCCTCGGCGGTGTCGATTTGCACCATACCAAGGGCTTGGACGGCCATTCGGACGCCGACGCCCTGAGCCACGCCATCTGCGACGCCATCTTCGGCGCCCTCGGCGAGGGTGACATCGGGCATTTCTTCCCCAATACCGACCCGCGCTGGCACAATGCCTCGAGCAAAGTCTTCCTCCAGGAAGCCGCACGCCAGGTGTCCTTCCACGACGGCCGCATCGTGAACGTGGACGCGACCATCATCGCTGAAGCGCCCAAGCTTGCGCCGCACATCAGCGCCATGCGCCTGAGCATCTCGCAGGCCCTCGGGATGAATCCCAAGCGCGTCGCCGTCAAGGCCACCAGCAACGAGGGCCTCGGCTTCCTCGGGCGTGGTGAAGGCATCGCCGCCATGGCGGTGGTGGGTGTGGACCTGCCACAGTAGCCCGCCCCCCCCGCCACCGAAATGGCCAAGGCAGAGATCAGTTGGAACGGGCGCGCCGAGGACGGCGAGCCGCGGTTGGTCTATGCCCAACACGTGGGCAACCGCTGGTTGTTCTACGCCCGCGCCCGGCGCTATGACCGCTGGCAGCCCGTAGTTGAACCGCCGCTCGAGGACTGGCTCGCCCTCCTGGACGCCGTGGAACGCCGCGTGAACCGCCGTCGCCTCCGGCCTGAAGAGCCGGAGCGCATCCGCCGGGCCATACGCGAGCGGTTCCCCGATGCGTGCCTTGAATCAACCGAGTCATGAGCGGACGGCCGTTTATCCTGATCTCCCCGAGCACCGCGCGCAAAAGCGCCGAGTTTGCTGATGCTTCCGTAAGCTTGTCACATGCCTACCCGCGCGCGGTGATCGAGGCCGGGGGCGTGCCCGCGCTGCTGGCCTGCGCGCCTTCCCCGCGCTATGTCGCCGCGACTGTGGCGCGGGCCGACGGCGTGCTGCTCACTGGCGGTGAGGACGTCCAGCCGGGACTGCACTCGCCGGACCTGCCACCCTGGCTTCGCCGCCGGGCCGGCCCCTTCGAGCCGGAACGCGACTTGTTCGAGCTGATGCTCATCCGCGAGGTCTTTCGCCAGCGCAAACCGCTCTTTGCCATCTGCCGCGGGCACCAATTGGTCAACGTCGCGTTCGGCGGCACGCTCGTGGTGGATATACCGTCACAATTGCCGCGGGCGCTCCCTCACCGCTGCCTCGAGCGCAAAAACCAGCCCGTCCACGCTATCGCCTTCGCCCCGGGCTCGCTCATGGCGCGGCTTTTCCGCGGCCGGCGTGTCCGCGTCAACAGCACGCATCACCAGGTGATCGACCGCCTGGCCGATCCCTTCCGCGCCACCGCCACCGGCCCGGACGGCTTGATCGAGGCCGCCGAGTTGGCGCCGCACGCGCGCGCGTTGCTCCCCTGGTTTCTCTCGGTGCAGTTCCATCCCGAGCGCCTGGTGGGCGCTTACCCGCGCTTCCGGTGTTTGTTCGCCGCGTTTGTTCGCGCGTGCGCCGCGCACCGGAGGTCCGCGGGCAAATCGGCGGCATGAAAGCGCGCGTTCTGGTGGTCGATGATGACCCGGATGTCCGGGAGGTACTCGGCATCCTGCTCGAGGGCGAAGGTTACGAGGTGAGCAGCGTGGGCAACGCCGCCGAGCTGCGCGCCGCCTGGACCCGCCCCGCCCCGGACCTGGTCTTGCTCGACTGGCAGTTGCCCGACGGCGACGGCATCGAGCTGCTCCCGCTGGCCAAGAAACACTGGCCCGAAACCGAGGTGATCATGCTCACCGGCCATGGCACCCTCGAGGCCGCCGTCGAAGCCACCAAGCGCGGGGCATTCCACTTCCAGAGCAAGCCGTTCGAGTCCAAGAGCCTCCTTCTGCTGGTGCAGCGCGCGTGCGAGCGCAAGCAACTGGCCGAGCAAACCACGTTCCTGCGCCGCGCCGTTTCGACCTTGAGCGGCGGCGCCTCGCCGGTCTTCAAGAGTTCCGCCATGCGGGCGATCGTGCGCACCGTCGAACGGGTCGCGCCCAGCGAAGTCTCGATTCTGATCACCGGCGAGAGCGGCACCGGCAAGGAGGTCATCGCCGACCTCATCCACGCCTTGAGCCCGCGCGCCAAGGGGCCGCTCATCAAGATCAACTGCGCGGCGCTCCCGCGCGAGCTCATCGAGAGCGAGCTCTTCGGCGCCGTCAAAGGCGCTTACACCGGCGCCAACGCCGATCGCGAAGGATTGTTCCGACAGGCCGAGGGCGGCACGCTGCTGTTGGATGAACTCTCCGAGATGCCCGTGGACACCCAGACCAAGCTCCTGCGCGTGCTCCAGGAACGGGAATTCCGCCCCGTGGGCGGCCGCACCTCGTACCGCGCCGACTGCCGCATCCTCGCCGCCACGAACCGGCGCGTCGAGGATGCCCTGCGCGATCACAAGCTGCGCGAAGACCTCTACTACCGGATCAGCGCCATCACCGTCGCCCTGCCCCCGCTGCGCGACCGCCGCGAGGACATCCTGCCGATGGCCAGCGCTTTTCTCCAGCGGTTCGCCGCGCAGGCGGGCCGCAGCCTCACCGGTTTCACCCCCACCGCCATCGCCCGCCTGCGTTCCTTCCATTGGCCGGGCAATGTGCGCCAACTGCAAAACGAGGTCCAACGCGCCGTGCTGATGTGCGAGGGGACCGTCGTGGACGACGGCGATCTGAGCGTGACCGCCACTGACCCGGCCAGCCCGGGCGGGAGCAACGTCTCCTTGCTCGAGGGGGTCGAGCGCAACACCATCCTCCAGATGCTTCGCCAGACCGGCGGCAATAAACTCGAGGCCGCCCGGCGTCTCGGGATCGGGCGTCAGACCCTCTACAACAAGATCCGCCAGTACGGCCTTCAGGCCAGCACGGCCCACGCATCCAGTTCCGCCTCGAGCCGCTCGACGGGCAAGCCCACCACGTTCGAGTAGGAACCCGAGATTTCACTCACGATCAACTCGCCCCGCTCCTGGATCGCATAAGCCCCGGCCTTGTCCAGCGGATTGACCGCGGCGACGTAACCACGGATTTGCTCCGGGGACAACGGGCGGAAGGTCACGTCGGTGATGTCCCAGCACAACCGCTCGCGATAAGCCCGCAGCCGCAGCAGGCAGAGGCCCGTGACCACCTGGTGCGTGCGCCCCGCCAGCCGCCTCAGCATCTGCTGCGCCTCGGCCAGCGTCGCCGGCTTGGGAAAGAGCGCGCCGTCCAGGTGCACCAGTGTATCCGCCCCCAACACGACGCGATCCGGGAACCGCTTGGCCACCGCCCGCGCCTTGCGGTACGCGTTCAACAGACACAGCTCGCGGGCGGTCAGTTGCTCGTGATGCAGCTCGTTGACCTCGCTCGTCACCACCTCGAAGCCAACGCCCATCTGGGCCAGCAACTCGCGGCGGCGCGGTGAGGCCGACGCCAGGACGAGGCTCGGCCATCGCCGACGTGCCGCGCCCGCTTCCCCGGCGGGAGCAGGCTGCTTGGGTCTCGAGGCCACGCCCATAACGTAGCGCGTCCCGCCGTCCTCGTCGAGTCAGGACGCGCGAGGAAGAGCCGGGCGGACATGAATCCGCAGATTTCGCCGACTCACGCAGATGGATGATGCGGAAGTGGGAGCTTAAGAACCGCGGAACACGCGGAATACGCGGAAAGTGCAAGGGCGTCATTCCAAGACGGCTCGACCGTAGCGCTGTCGGTGCTGGGTGGGTTGGTCCTTTGGGCCCTGCGCATACGGCCGGGCGAGGCTCGGGTCGCGTGAGAGGAAGCGGACGGCCTAAAGGCCGGACTACAAACCTGCGTCAAGTCTCTGCGATCTTTGCGTTCTCCGCGGCTGACCCCCTCCACTAGCCGCACGCCGGCGGAGTGGTGCAGCCGTCAGACGGTTCGCCGCCGGTCAACTCATCCGCCAGTGCGCAGACCTGGCGGTAATACTCGTCCTTGGACAGGCCGAGAACGCCCGCCCCGAATGTCTCGGCGTCGTCCGCCGAAGCGAAGGCGCCATAATTCACGACGACCAGTTGGTAGAGCACCAGGTACGGGACGCGGTCGGGTTGGGCGGCAAAGTACGGATGGACGTGCATCGCAAAGCCGTCTTCGGGCCGCGGGCCCAACGGCACCGGGCACGCGAACTCGCCCGGCTGCAAGGCCGTGGCGTCGAAGACCAGCCGGCACGGGTAACGAACCTGCGAACGGTCCGCCAAAATCCGCTCGAGCTCGCGCGAGCCAATGTGTGGACCGTACTTGGCGCGCAATTCGGCCGCTTTTTCGGCGACGTGCGCGTTGAGGGATTGGCGCGCCTCGTCGCTGGAGGGAGGCTGGTTCACGGGGCGGCGGGAAGGATCAGCTCCGGAGCAATTCGCGCAAGCGCGCGTCACTGTCCGCGTCTTCGTGGACGGGTTCGTTGGCGCGGGAGAGCCTGCCCTGGAGGATCGGGACCGACATGCGCAAGAAGACGGTGTAGCAAAGCAGGCCGAAGGCCCAGATGCCGAAGCAGATCAACGTCTCGTTGACCGTGGGCGTGTATTCGACGATCTCGCCCAGGGGCGTCGGCACGAACCCGGGAATGACCAGGCCCATGCCTTTCTCGATCCAGATGCCCAGGATCGCGAGCACGCAGGCCACGTCGAGCCAGCGGACGCTCCGGCTCAGCGGCACCAGCAGCAAACTCAACGAAACCAGGTTGCACGCCACCGCGACCCAAATCCAGAGGTTCAGGCCGTGGTAGCCGTGCAGTCCGAAATACAGGTATTTCGAGGAGGCCACGTGCAGGTTGTCGGTATAGAACTCTTTGAAGACCTCGTTGAACAGCAGAAAAACGTTGATGACCATCGACACCTGCACGATCGAACGCAGCGTCAGCAGCGCGCGGTCAGGAATATGATAGTCACTGACGCGCCGGATGACGCGGAGGGCGAGGATGATGAGCGCCGGGCCGGCGGTGAAGGCCGAGGCGATGAAACGGGGGCCAACGATCGACGAGTTCCAGAAGGGCCGGCCGCCCAGGCCGACGTACAGGAACGCCGTCACGGTATGGATCGAAATCGCCCAGCCCATGCCGATGAACACGAACGGGATGTAAAACCACTTCGACGGTTTGCGATGCTGATAACGCGTATAGAGCAGGTAGCCGCAGATATGCACGTTCAGCAGCAGGTAACCGTTGAGCACGATCACGTCCCAACTGAGCATCGAGCCTGGGAAGTTGAACTTGCCGATGCCCGGGATCAAATGCCAGAACCGGTCGGGCCGGCCCAGATCAACGGTGACGAACGCCAGGCACATCAGGATCGCGGCCACCGCGAGCAACTCGCCGAAAATCACCAGGTCCTTCAGCTCCTCGTTGCGATAAACATAGACGGGGATCACGAGCATCACCGCCGCCGCCGCCACGCCCACCAGGAACGTGAAATTGGCGATATAAACGCCCCACGACACCTGGTCGCTCATCCCGGTGGCCACCAGCCCGTGAACGAGTTGTTTGGCATAGGCGTTGAGCCCCAGCAGACAGAGCGTCGTGAGCACCCCCATCCACAGGTAATAGCGCCAGTCCCCGACGAACGCGATGCCCAGGCACCGGGACAGGAAGATCAGGTAGCCTCGAACCATCGCCCTCATACGTCAAAGTAGTAGAAGAACCGCGGGAGCGTGCCGACTTCCTCCTTGAGCACAAAGACGCGCTTGTGTTTGAGGATGTAACTGATCTCGCTCTCGGGGTCGAGGACGTTGCCGAACTTCCGCGCCCCGGTCGGGCAGACCTCGAGACAAGCCGGGTAGCGGCCCGCGCGCGTGCGTTGGAGGCAAAAGTGGCACTTCTCCATGACACCCTGCCGGCGTGGACGGTTGCCCAGGTAGGACATGTCCTCGTTGAGTTTCTCCTTCGGGATCGACGGCTTGCCGAAGTTGAAGCGCCGCGCCCAATACGGACACGCCGCCTCGCAGTAGCGGCAACCGATGCACCAATCGTAATCGATCACCGTGATGCCGTCCGGCTCCTGCCATGTCGCCTTCACCGGGCACACCTTCACGCACGGCGGGCTCTTGCATTGGTGGCATTGGACCGGCATGTAATAGAAGCCCTTCTCGGGCACCGACTCGGGCGCGTAGTGATGGTCGCCCCGTTCCACGTCGAACGTGCCGTTGGGCATCTTGATCACGCGGATGTACTGGATCTCGGGGCTGCGCGACTGGTTGTTTTCGGCCACGCAGGCATGCACGCATTTCCGGCAGCCGATGCAGCGTGTCAGGTTCAGCGCGTAGGCAAACTCGACCCCGTTCATCGGCTTGAGGTCCCGCACATGAGGGCGCACCTGGTATTCGCGCTCGACCTCCCGGGCGATGCGCTCGAGCACGCGCGTCATTTCGGCCGGGGTGAGTTCTTTGTAGTGCTTCTGCAGGAACTCCTCGACCGATGAATATTTCTGAAGCTCGCGCAGCGGTGAAAGGGCGGCGACCGCCGCGAAACCGGCCGCCAGCGCCGCCGTGGCGCGCAGGAAACTGCGCCGGGTCAACTCGCCGTCGTGCTGGCCGTGCGCCCACGGGGGCGGGCCGGGTGGCTGGGGCTTGGGTTCGGCCATGGCTCAATGCTCTCCCGGCTCAGGTTGCGGCGGGCGCGGCACCGGATGAAGTGGATGCGGCCCCGGCGTGGGCTTGCGGCCCGGGAACACGGGGTTGTGCGGGTCGTGACAGGAGGTGCAGCCCTGCCGCGTAATGGGCCCGCGGGCGCGGTCCCAGTAGCCGCTGGTCCGGCCGTGGATGCCAACTTCCCAATCCCGGTAGGTTGGCCCGTGGCAACTGCCGCACAGACGCGTGCTGTCCGTGATCTTCAATTCCGTGCCGTCGCGGGTGAGCAGGCCCTCGAGGTTCCGTTGGTTATGACAGTTGTAGCAGTTGACGTTGCGCTGGTGTTGACCGTGCCGCATCACCAGGTCCTCATGTTCCTTCGGCAGCACGACGAGGTTGTTCGTGTCGAACTTGATCTTGGGCGGCTTGTCCTTCTCGTGGCAGGTGTAGCACTCCAGGCCGGAGGTGTCGCCGCCGGTCCGCAGGAGCTCCGCCGCCGAGACCCGCACCGTGGCCGTGTTGGTCACGTCCGGCTCGACCAGGGGGATGGACGGCAGCGGGGCCACCTGCCCCCACCAGTCGTCCTGGAAACCCGCCCGCAGCCCCAGGAACGTCACCGCCAGGCTGATCAGCACCACGGTGGTTTTGGATTCGGCGTCCATGTTGGGGGCGTTGGCTGCGCCGGGTGCGCCTGGTCCCCGCTAGTCCGGTGCCGCGTTGCGCGCCACGTTCATGGTTCAGGTGGGGCGGGCGCCGTCCGGGTCGGGCGCCTGCCGGCTGGCGGGCGCCCGCGACGGCGCCGCCGTTCAGGTCTTGGCCGTTCCGCCCAGGCCACCGTTGCGGAAGGGCGCGAACAAATCCAGCGGCACGGGCACAAAGGTGGTGGTGTTGTGCTCGCTGGAGATCTCCCGCATCGTCTGCAGGAACCGGAGCTGCAGGGCGATCGGTTGCTCGCTGATCATCCCGGCGGCCTGCACCAGCTTCTCCGCCGCCTGGAATTCGCCCTCCGAGTTGATGATCTTGGCGCGCCGCTCCCGCTCGCTCTCGGCCTGTTTGGCCATCGCGCGCTTCATGCCCTCGGGCAAAACGACATCCTTGACCTCGACGGCGGTGACTTTGACGCCCCAGGGGTCGGTCTGCCGATCGATGATTTCCTGGAGGATGTGGTTGACCTTGTCGCGGTGCGCCAGCAACTCGTCCAACTCGGCCTGGCCCAGCACGCTCCGCAGGGTGGTTTGGGCGATAAGCGACGAGGCCTTCAGGTAATTCTCCACTTTCACCACCGCCGCCACCGGGTCCACCACCCGGAAATAAACAACCGCGTCCACGGTGACCGGCACGTTGTCGCGCGTCATGGCTTCCTGCTTGGGCACATCGATGGTGACCACGCGCAAATCCATGCGCACGAGCCGATCGACATACGGGATCAGCCAGACCAGGCCAGGCCCGCGCGCGCCGCGCAACCGGCCCCAGCGGAAGACCACACCGCGCTGATACTCCCGCAGGACCCGCAGCGCCTGCGGGACCAGCACCGCCCCCACCACCGCCAGGGCGAGAAAGCCGCTGGCCGTGCCCAGCAGTTGAAAAAGCTTATCCATACGTATGTCTCCGTTTTGTTCTTGGTTCAGGTTGCGTCGTACCGGTCTCCCGGCGCGCGGCGGCGCCGGTTTCAGCTCGCGGGCGAGGCCGCCGCGGGGGAACTCCCGTGCGCCGGCCACACTTTCTCGCTCAGAAACAGTTTCACGAACACCCCGAGGATGATGAAGGGCAGCAACAACAGCGCGCCCGACAGCAGCCAGCCTTCCTGACCCGCGAAGTCGAACTTGTAAGCGGTGAATCCGCGCAGGCTCTTCGAGAACAACTGCCCGCCGATCACGACGTTCCAGCGCATCGCCAGCACCCCCGTGAGGATCAACACGCTCGTGGTGAAATAACACCGGCGGCGGATCACCACCGGGATTTCGCGGCGCACCAACTGCATGATCCCCAGCACCACCAGCGGCACCAGCGTCCCCAGGCAGGCCTGCACGATCAGCAGGCTGTTGAACAGCTTGCCGAAGGCCAGCGATTTGAGGATCTGAATCGATTCATCCGCCGAATAGAGCCGGTGCAGCCAGTCCAACCCTTCGAGCGCCGCGTCCATCACCAGCGCGTAAAAGAGGAACGTCTTCATCGAGTCCAGGCAACGGATGTCCGCGGGCACCCGGCGGGCCCACGACAAGACCATGTACATCGCCACGCACAAGGCCATCCCCGACACGATCGCCGAAAAGATGAAGATGATCGGCATCAGCACGTTGCCCCACCACGGGTTGGCCTTGATCGACCCGAAGATGAAGCCCACGTAACCGTGCAGCAGGAACGCCGAGGGAATGCCCACCACCGAGATGATCTTGCCCATGCGCGCGTCCAGTTGCACGGCCTTCTCCGAAACGTCATGCACCCCCAGCGTGAACAAACGGTACACCACCCCGCGCAAGCCGCGCTCGGTCTGGGACCAGTGCACAAAATCGGCGCGATAATCGAACCAGAGCTCCAGCAGCAGCACCGCCATGAGATACCAGGCGTACACGAACCCGAACATCGCCATGGGCGAACTCAGATGCGGGGTCATCATCACCTCGAAGCAACGCTCGGGATGCCCCAGGTGAAACAGCAACGGCAGCGGCGCGCAGAGCAGGAACGCCAGCGCCGTCAACAGCGCCAGCCGGTACACCGGCTCGAGCACCTTCACGTTGAACACCCGCACCAGCGACGCCATGATGAACGCCCCCGCCACCAAACCCGTGATGTAGGGATAAACCACGATCGGCACGCTCCAGAGCGGATGCACGTTGCCCTCGTTCGGATAGACGTAACCCTCGATCTGCGGCAGGGCCTCGATGATGTTGTTGGTGAGTTCCAGGCTCATGTTACCTCACTTCCATGTCCAATCCCGCGTACTGCACCCGCGGCTTGGTGCCCAGGTGCGGCTTGAGCGGCTGCGCCTTGCGCGTCTCGAAGAACCGTTGAATCGGGTCGTCCGGCGCGATGTTTTTCAGGTCCCCGAAAATCCGCGCCTCACCGGGACATACCTCGACACAGGCGGGCTTGAGCCCGCGCGTGATCCGATGGTAGCAAAGCGTGCATTTCTCGGCGGTGCGGGTCACCGGGTTCATGAAGCGGCAGCCGTAGGGGCACGCCTGGATGCAGAAGCCGCAGCCAATGCAGTACTTCGAGTCCACCAGCACCGCCCCATCTGGGGTGTCGAACGTCGCCCCGACCGGACAGACCTGCGAGCAGGGGGATTGCTCGCAGAGGTTGCAGAGCTTAGGCACGTAAAAGCCGCGCAGGATCTCCTCTTTCGGCACCGGCTTGAAGTCCTTCAACCCGCCCTTGCGCATCCCGCCGTTGGGCGAATCCACAATCACTTCACCGCGGGTTTCGCCCGCCCCCAGCTTCGGCTTCAACACCAGGTAGCGTTCGATCCAGGTCCGGAAGTACACCGGGCTGTCAGGCACGTGATTCTCCGCCTTGCAGGCCTCGACGCAACTGCCACAGCCGATGCAACGCTCGACGTCGATCGCCATGAGCCACTTGTGCTGGGATGGGTCGTAGCCCTTGGGTGCGTCGGCGCTGGCCAACCCTTTCTGCACCGCCGCCTTGGCCGCCCGCGCCGCCGTCAGGCTCACCGCCCCCGCCAAAGCCCCGCCCAGGCGCCTCAGCACGTGCCGTCGTGATAGTCCCTCGCTCATGGTACCTCGTTAGGTTGGTGCGGCACGTGGCATTCCACGCAGTGCCGCCCGGTGTAGTGCGATTTGGGCTGGATTTGCCGCAGCCACGTTGGCCGCGCCGGGTCCGCCTCGTGGCACCGGATGCACAGGCCGTCAGTGGGCTTGGTGATCGCCACTCCCGGATCGTCCGCGTGCGCCTGGCCCACTCCGTGGCACGCTTCGCAGGACACCGTCTTGTGCTCGAACTTGGCCAGCTTCTGCGTCTCTTCCGAATGACACTCATCGCAGGCCTTGCGCCCCGCGTAGCTCAACTGCCGCGCCCCGCGCGCCTCGACCAGCGCGTCCGCCCGATACCAGCCATATTGGCCGAACGACGGCGGGGTGAGGAAATAGCGCGCCACCAGGTAGCTGCCCACGATGCCGATGGTCAGCAACAGGAGCCGGAAGAGTTGAGGAGGGATGCGCATGGGCGGGGTCGGAACACGACGTTGTTTATGTAATCTTATGTGTCAGTAGCTCATTCACATTATTACTTATCACAGCCGGACTACACACTGCTTTCTTTTCAGGTGGCAAAATTTAACTAGTCCCCCGCCCCGCTGCTCCACGATATTTGCTTACTTTTTCGCTTTTTTTGCCCTCGTTCACCCTCCCTTGCGCTGAACGAATCGGTAGCCTCGGACGTCAGTCCGATCACTTCTCTTGGTTCCTTGTTCGTCCCCCCGAGGCCCTGTCCCCGGATCCTCGCGCCGTCGGCGGGGCGGCCACGAAGGGGTAGCATCCGCCTTCGTCCCGCCAAAGGGATCGATCAGTGCGGGACTACGGCGAGACAAGTCCGCCTCCGTCCCGCCAAAGGGATCGATCAGTGCGGGACTGCGGCGGGACAAGTCCGCCTCCGTCCCGCCAAAGGGATCGATCAGTGCGGGACTACGGCGGGACAAGTCCGCCTTCGTCCCGCCAAAGGGATCGATCAGTGCGGGACTACGGCGGGACAAGTCCGCCTTCGTCCCGCCAAAGGGATCGATCAGTGCGGGACTACTGCGAGACAAGTCCGCCTCCGTCCCGCCAAAGGGATCGATCAGTGCGGGACTACGGCGGGACAAGTCCGCCTTCGTCCCGCCAAAGGGATCGATCAGTGCGGGACTACGGCGGGACAAGTCCGCCTTCGTCCCGCCAAAGGGATCGATCAGTGCGGGACTACGGCGGGACAAGTCCGCCTCCGTCCCGCCAAAGGGATCGATCAGTGCGGGACTACGGCGGGACAAGTCCGCCTCCGTCCCGCCAAAGGGATCGATCAGTGCGGGACTACGGCGGGACAAGTCCGCCTCCGTCCCGCCAAAGGGATCGATCAGTGCGGGACTACGGCGCGACCACCGCAAAGCACGACGCGCCCGCTCCGGTCGTCCCGGAGGGGCGCGTCAAAGCGTGGGGCGCGGACTGCCGCCGCCCGTCGAGGCCTACTTCTTGAGCTTCCGCACGAAGGCGACCAGGTCCTTGATCTCCGCGTCCGTCAGACCCTCGGCCGCCTTCATGAGCGTCTTGTCGGTGCCCTTTTCCTTCACGCCCTCTTTGATGGCCTTGATGGCCTCGTCATCCTTGAACTTCTCCTGGACCTTGGGATCGCTGTAATCCTTGATGCCCAGTTTCTTGCCCATCTTGGTGTCGCCCTTGCCATCCGGGCCGTGGCACTTGGCGCAGCTCTTTTCCCAGTTCGCCTTCGCGTCGGCGGCTTGCACCGAAACCAGCGCGGCCACCCCGAGGCTAATGCTTAACATGATCAGTTTTTTCATAAGATTCATTTCTACGTTTCTAAGCGGATTCCGCTTTCTTGTCAAGGGACGATTGACGCCCGGCGGCTATTCAAACGCCTTGCCGCCACTCGAGGCAAGCCCGAGCATTGATGGATGCCGCCTGGCAACCCGACCTCGACCTCGACCCTCGACCCAGCTTCACCGCCGGCCTTCAAGCTCGCCATGATCCAGATGCGGGTCGCCGGCGGACGCAAGGCGGAGAACCTGGCCCGCGCCGCGGCGCTGACGGCCGAAGCGGCCGCGGCGGGGGCGCGCGTGGCATTGCTGCCGGAGGCCTTGTCGCTGGGCTGGACGCATCCGGCGGCGGCGGCGGAAGCGGACGCGGTGCCCGAGGGCGAGTCGTGCCTGGCGCTGCGCGGCCTGGCCCGCGAACACGGGCTCTACGTGTGCGGCGGGATTGTCGAGCGTGCCGGCGGCCGGGTCTATAACTCGGCGGTGTTGATCGATCCCGCCGGCTCGGTGCTGCTTTGCCACCGGAAGCTCAACGAACTCGAGATCGGCCATGACTTCTACGCGTTGGGCGACCGGCTCGCGGTGGCGGCCACGCCCTGGGGACGTTTCGGCCTGATGATCTGCGCCGACGCCTTCGCCCGTGGCCAGGTGATCGCACGCACGCTCGGGCTGATGGGCGCGGGGATCATCCTTTCGCCTTGCGCCTGGGCCGTGCCGGCTGACCACGACAATACCCGTGAACCGTACGGCAAACTTTGGCGCGACAACTACGGCCCGGTGGCGCGCGATTTCCGGCTCTGGATCGTTGGCGTCAGCAACGTCGGCTGGCTCACCGCCGGCCCATGGCAAGGGCGCAAGTGCATCGGTTGTTCCCTCCTGGTGGGACCCGACGGGGAAGCCAGGCTCACCGGTCCTTACGGCGAGGACGCCGAGACAATCCTGTACGCAGAGGTCCGCCCGGAGCCGCGCCCGGCCCAAGGCGACGGTTGGCCGCGGCTCTGGCAGGGCCGCGACATGGCATGACACGTGGAGCGGGCGTCCGCTGCCCGCCGCTTCCCGCCTGACGGCTCACGCCCGCGTTGCCGCCGACAGGTCTGGCGGTCACAGGAAGTTCTCCTGAAGGAAAGCGCGCCAGGCCTCGATGGGGATGCGGTAGTAGGGCCGCCCATGCGGGCGGGAGCTGCCGATGTCCAGAGCGCGCAGTTTGCCGGCCTCGATCAGGTCCAGCACATGCTGCACGCTCACGTCGAGCCGCTGCGCCACTTCCTTGGTGTTGAGCACGGTGCGTCCATCGGGAAAGTCCAGACTTTCATAGCCCGGCAACGACGCGCGGGGCTGGCCCGCGGGCCGGGCGGCCGGCGACCGGCTCTCTGGGGCCGGGCGCGGTCGCGGTCGGGAGCGGGGCGCCGTTTCGGCGGCGAGACAGGGCGGTCTTGCAGGGGTTGGTTTCATTCGATCCTTTCGCGCTGGAAGTTGGGCAAACCGCCCTGGCCGGGCCGCGCCGGCCTCGGACGCGCGATGCCGCTGCCGGGGCCGCTCAGGGCCAGGCCCTTGAGCTCGGCCAAGCCCAGGCGCCGGCCGATGTACTTCATCATGGCCAGGCGAAAGTTCTGTTCTTCCGCCGAGGCGAACTCGAGTTCGCAGTTGGCTTCGTGGATGCGAACGATCTCCGCGGGCGTGAAATCCCGCTCCGTGTTGGGTGCGTTGGCTGACATGGCGTTCCTTTCGGTTCGAGGCGCGGCCGTGGCCGGCCCGCGCGCGGCCCGCCGGCCCCGGCCGGCTGCCGTCGCGTCCCCCGCCACAGATGTTGCGCGCGTCTCGCGGTTCATGTTTTCGGGCGCGGCGGCCGCATTTCGGACTTGCGCCGGCCGCGCCGTTCGTTAACCTACTCAAAGAATATATTGATTTACTCAACTCCGTCAAGCGAAAGTATTGACTAAATTAACACCGTGCGCCCCGGCCCTCTCAACCGCGAGTTCGCCCGCCTGCTCGAGCGCGCCGGCTGGACCCAGGCCGAGGCCGCCCGCCAGTTGAGCCTCACGCCGGCGGCGATCTCGCGCTACCTGAGCGGCGAGACGCGCCCGAGCGTGACGGTGATCCGGCTTTTCAAGCTCCTGCTGGGCGACGCCACGCCCACGCCCGACCCGGCGGCGGCACGGCCCGAACGCGCGGCGGCCGGGGAAGTGCTCCTGCCGCTGGAGCCGTGGGAGCGGGGGTTGTTGCTCGAACTGCGCCGCCTCTCGCCGGAGGCACGGGAAGCGGTGGTGGAAGGGTTGCGGGCAATGCTCGAGGCCGCGCGCGGCGGCCGCGCGCGGACCCGGTAAGCCTCGTTGCGGCCAGCGATGCCACCTCGCCCGAACGAACACGCGGGACGTAGCATCCGCGCTTCTTGCGGGCGAGAATCCTGCCGCGGCGCCGCGAGATTGAGAATGCGGTTTGCCGTCGCCCCAGCACGGCGTGGTCCAACCCTGGACCAATTGGTCCGGCCACGAACCGATCAGACCCTCCCGCGGCACGATGGGCGGACGCGACCATTCTCCCGGTTGTGGATACCGTCGCGAAAAGGCGAACGGCGCGAGCAGTTTTGCTCATGGCACACAAGCTGCAACTGAACGGGACCGAATGGAAACACGATGTAACGGCGGGGAGGTCCGGCGCAGTGGATGGGGCGCGTGGGCGATGAAGCCACTGAAGGCCCCGAAGCGCGGGTTTACGATGATCGAGGTCGCGATCGCGATCGTGGTCATCGGAGTGGTGGCGGCGGTGGCGCTGCCGAGCCTGGTCGGCGCGCGCGACCGCGGACGCCGGCAGGCCTGCATTCAGAACATGGTGCTGATCACCGAAACCAAGGAGCAATGGGCGATCGAAAACCGGAAACGTCCGGGACAAGGCGTTTCGATACTTCAATTGCGAACCTACTTCCGGAACAGTGCGATGCCGACCTGCCCGGCGGGCGGCACGTACACCATTGGCAGGGTGGGCGCGCAGCCGACCTGCTCGCGGGGTGCGACCTTGGGCCACACCTTGTAAGGACGGGAGCGGTCAGCCTTTGGGCTTCCACCGTTCGAACATCGCCTCGAGCTCGGATTTCTCGAACGGTTTGCTCAGGTAGTCATCCATGCCGGCGGCGAAGCAGAGCTCCCGGTCACCGACGATGGCGCTGGCGGTCACGGCGATGATGGGCACGCGGGCGCTTCCGGCCTGACGGCGGCGGATTTCGACGGTGGCCTCGAAGCCGTCCATCTCGGGCATCTGGCAGTCCATGAAGATGACGTCATAACGGTGCTGCGCGGTGAACTCGACGGCCTCGCGGCCGTTGTTGGCCAGATCGACATGGCAGGCCATTCGGCGGAGCATCTCGACGGCGACTTTTTGGCTGATCGGATTGTCGTCGGCCATGAGCACGCGGTACCTGGGGGCCGGAAACCACTGCGTCTCGCCGTCGGCGCCGTCGGAACCCCCGGCCAGGGATTCGGTTGCTGGCGACAGCGCGCCCTGGCGGAGCTGCCAGGCCTCATTGATGGCCTCGAGCAGCTCGAGTGGCTGCAAGATCGGCTTGGTGACCTGCGCGGCAAAGCCGGCGGCCAGAAACCGCTCGCGCTGGTTGCGCAAGCCGCTGGTGGTGAGCAAGACGAGCGCGGTCGGGGCCAGGGCTGGCTCGTGTTGGATGGCCCGGGCGAGCGCTTCGCCATCGCTGCCAGGAAAGGAGTCATCGACAAGGGCGACATGGAACGGATTTCCGGCCTGAGCCGCAACGCGCAACGCCGCCAGGGCGGCGTCTGGAGAGGCCACGGTCTCATGGACCAGCCCCCAGTCCGCCAGCAGCCCCTCGAGCGCGCGACGGCTCGGTTCCAAGTCCTCGACCACCAGCAACCGCGCCCCCAGCAACTCGAGCGGCGGGGGGCCGGATGCGGTTTCCGCCGCGAGCTGCTCGATCGCGAAGGGCAGTGTGAACCAGAAGCACGAGCCCTTGCCGGTGACGCTCTCCAGGCCGATGCCGCCGCCCATGAGTTCGACCAGGCGCTTGGCGATGGCCAGGCCCAGCCCGGTGCCGCCGAACTGGCGCGTCGTCGAGGAGTCCACCTGCATGAACTTCTGGAACAGGGCCGACTGCGCTTCCTGCGGGATGCCGATGCCGGTGTCGGTGACGCGAAAGCGCACCTGGACCATGCGCGGCGCAACGGGTGGCTGCGACGGGGGCGCAGGAGCGAGTTCCGCGTGAGGGTCCGGGGCCGCCGGGGGTCTGTCGGCGCCGCTCGGGCCCGCCGGCTGCTCCTGGACCAAGTCCACCTCGACCGCGACGTAGCCTTCGACGGTGAATTTGACGGCGTTGCCGGCGAGGTTCAAGAGCACCTGGCGCAGCCGCCCCTCGTCGCCCAACACACAAGCAGGGGTGCCGGCCCCGAGGCGCAAAACGAGTTCGAGCCCTCGTTCCTCGGCGCGCGGGCACAACAGCCCAACGACCTGGCGCACCGCCTGGCGCGGGTCGAAGGCCGCCCGATCGATCGTGAGCTTGCCGGCTTCGATCTTCGAAAGGTCGAGGATGTCGTTGATCACGGCGAGCAGGGAGCGGGCCGAGTTGCGGATGGTCTCGGTGTACTCGGTCTGGTGGCGATCGAGGTCCGTCTCCATGAGCAGATCGGTGAAGCCAATGATGCCGTTCATGGGGGTGCGGATTTCATGGCTCATGGTGGCCAGGAAATCGCTCTTGGCCTTGTTGGCGGCGTCGGCGGCCTCTTTGGCCTGCAGCAGCGCAGCCGAGCGCGCTCGTTCCTCCGCAAGGGCCTTCTCCTGCTCGAGCCGTTGTTGCTGCCGGCGCAGCCGGTTGCTCTGGAACCGCCAGACCGTGCCGGCCGCGCCCCCCGCCACGCCGAGCACCGCCGCCAAACGGAACCAGGCCGTCTCCCAGTAGAAGGGCAGCAGTGTGAACGCCACCACTCCCGGGCGGCCCCACACGCCGTCGTCGTTGGCGGCACGAACGTGGAAGCGGTAGGTCCCAGGCTGGACGTCTTGCAGTTGGGCCGTTCGCTCACCCGCGGCGTCGATCCAATCCGAATCCAAACTCTCGAGCCGGTACTGGAACTTGAGCCGCTCGGCGGCGCCGAGGCTCACGGCCGTGTAACGGATGTTCACGCGCTTGCTGCCGGCGCGCAGCCGGAGAGGTGCGCCGGGTTGTCCGGTGAGCGGCGCGGGCTGGCCATCGACCACGACTTCCTCGATCCAGGCCGGCGGCGGGCGCTGTTTGGGTATGGGCCGCTTGGGGTCCACCATCGCCAGCCCCTTCAACGTCGCGAACCAGAGCCGTCCGTCGGCGCTGCGGTGCGAGGCCGGCTGGAAGCCGTCACGGCACTGCACGCTGCGCATCCCCTCGGTTTTGTCCAGGACCACGCAGTCGAGTTGGCGCGCCTTGCCCTGGGCAACCGCATCCAGCGAAACGCGAGTAACGCGCACGATGCCCTCGCCGGAACCCAGCCAGAGATCGCCCGCATTGTCCTCGATCACGCTCAGGACGGCGTCCAGCGGCAAGGCATTCTCGGCCGAATACACGTGAGTTCGTCCGCCCCACAGCCGCACGAGCTTCCCGCTCAACGTGCCGACCCAGACGCTCCCTTCGCGGTCGGCATAGACGGTCTGGAGATTGCCCAACTCGTTTTCACGGGGGAGGCTGAACCGGGCAAACCGCTCGCCAGTTCGGCGGACCAGGCCAACGGGCGGTCCGCACAACCAGAGCGCCCCTTCCTTGTCCTCGGCGATCCCCTGGACCACCATGTGCGGCATCCCCGTTTCGGGCCCACACACGCTCACCTTGCCGTCTTCCCACCGCGCCAGGCCCGCCACCGTCCCGATCCAGATGCGATGCGCGGAATCTTCGTGCAGCGCGACCGCCGTGCGCGCGCCAATGTTCTCGAAAGGAATTTGCTCGATCTTCCCGCCCTCGAGGCGAAAGAGCCCCTCCTGGTACGTTCCAGCCCAGATGACGCCCCTGTGGTCGCGCAGAACGCTCAGGACCCAGGAAGACTCGCTGAGTTTTCCGTCAGGTGGGCCAAAGGCCGGGCCAAACCGTTGCTGTTGCAGCGGGACCAGGCCGCCACCATGTGTGCCCACCAACATCTGGCCCGCGGGGCCCTCGACAACCGAATTCACCACGTTTTGCTGCAAGCCTGCCTTGTCGTCGAACACGGTCACGATGCGGCGCTTCAGCCGCGCCAGGCCGCCACCGTTGGACGCCACCCAAATGTTGCCCTCGCGATCCTCGAACAGCGCCGTCGTCGAGTTGTTCTGCAAGCCGTCGGCAACGACACAGCGCAGGATTCTGCCGCCGGGCTCAAAAACGAGCACTCCCGAGTTGTAGCCGCCGGACCAGACGTTGCCCGAGGAATCCTCCAGCAGGCTGACCGCATCGCCGTCGAAACCCGCGGGGCGAACCAACTCGCGCGTCCATTGGCCCTGCTCGAGTTTGCGGATCCTGCGCCGGTCCGCCACCCACAGCCCGCCGTCGCGGCTGGGCGCGGCGCCTTGCAGAGGCAGCGGCTCGAGGTCCTCGAGGCCCGGCGCCGCCACCCACCGGCCGGCGTCGTAGCGGCCAAGGTAGAAATCGCTGCGCAGCCAAACCTCGCGGGACGCGCTCGAGGCCAGCACCATCGCCGAAACGTCCTTCAGCTCCGCCGGCGGGGCCTGTTCATGGAATTGGCCCCCCTCGAACGTAAGCAGTTTCCCCTCTGTGCTCACCCACAAATGCCCCGAGGCGTCCTCGACAATCGAACGCACCAGCCCGCCCGGCCAACCCTCGGCGCCACGGTACGTTTGCCATTGCCCCGCATGGAGGCGGGCGATCCAGGCGCGGGTGCCGGCCCACAGCGCGCCCGAGTGATCCACCAACAACCGAAGCACTCCAGGGTCGCTCAACGCGGGCGTGTTTTCGGGCGTCAGGCTGGCGAAGCGCGCCCCATCGAAGCGTCCCAAACCGCCAAAGCTGCCACACCAAAGGTAGCCATCAGGCGTCTGCGCCAGCGAGGTGAGCGCGAAATGCGGCAGGCCATCTTCGGTTTCCCACACCCGCAGCATGTACTCCGCGGTGATGCTCTCGAGCACCGGTTGCGCGTGCGGCTTGAACAGCGACGCACTCCCCAGGGCCAGGCCGGCCCACACCAGCCCGCACAGCCGGCGGGCACGGCACGCACGCCACATGGACCTAATGGACTGTAGGATCGGCATCTTGAGTGACCACCACATCATCCCCTGAACTCCCCCCACGCTTCAAGCGGGAAGCAGAGCGTCAAAACCTGCGGCAGACAACCCGCAACGAAAGTCCGTGACGGACCGCGGCCGACCACGTAGAACCGGCCCGTCGATCATGATTACGAAGCTCTCGTCCCTGGTGGTGGCCTTGGCCCTGCTGGGCGGCAGCGCGCTGGCCGCCGCGGCGGACGACCTGGTGCTCGCCGACTTCGAAACCGATGGCTACGGCCCCTGGCAGGCAACGGGGGAGGCCTTCGGTCCCGGCCCCGCGCACGGAGCATTGCCCAACCAGCAGCCGGTCCCCGGCTTTGTTGGCCGCGGGCTGGTGAACAGCTATTTCAAGGGCGACGCCACGACAGGCACGCTCACTTCGCCCGAATTCAAAATCGAACGTCGTTTCATCAATTTCCTCATTGGGGGCGGCAACCACCCGGGCGAGACGTGCATCAACCTCCTGGTGGATGGCAAGGTCGTTCGCTCGACGACCGGCGCCGACGCGGAGCAACTCGAATGGGCCACCTGGGACGTGGCTGCCCTGACGGGCCGGACCGCCCGCGTCGAGATCGTGGACCGGCACACCGGCGGCTGGGGCCACGTGAACGTGGACCAAATCGTACAGAGCGCCGCCGCGCAACAGGAACCCATCCGTACCGAGCCGCTCTACGACGAAACCTATCGTCCCCAGTTCCACTTCACGGCGCGCGCCAACTGGCACAACGACCCCAACGGGCTGGTCTTCTACCGCGGAGAGTACCACTTGTTCTTCCAACACAATCCCAGCGGCATCAATTGGGGCAACATGACCTGGGGCCACGCCGTGAGCCGGGACCTGATCCACTGGCGGCAACTCGACCATGCGCTCTTTCCGGATCGACTCGGCACGATGTTCTCCGGCTCGGCCGTGGTGGACTGGGACAACACCGCCGGTTTCCAGCAGGGCAAAGAGAAAGCGCTCGTGGCCATCTACACCGCCGCCGGCGACACCTCACCGGAGTCCAAGGGCCAGCCGTTTACCCAGTGCGTCGCCTTCAGCAATGACCGCGGCCGGACCTGGACCAAGTTCCCCCAGAACCCAGTGCTGCCCCACATCCTCGGCGGCAACCGCGATCCCAAGGTGGTTTGGCACGCACCCTCGAGTCGCTGGATCATGGCACTCTACAAGGACGCCACCACCTTCGCCTTTTTCGCCTCCCCGGACCTCAAACAATGGACGCATCTGCACGACATCGAAGTGCCCGGCTGCGGCGAATGCCCGGACTTCTTCGAAATGCCGGTGGCGGGCGAACCTCGCACCCGGAAGTGGGTCTGGACCGCCGCGAACGGCCACTACCTGGTCGGAGATTTCGACGGCCGCAAGTTCACGCCTGAAACCGGGCCGCACATCGAGGATTGGGGCAAGAATTACTACGCCGTGCAAACCTACAGCGACATCCCGCCCAACGATGGACGACGCATCCAAATCGCTTGGATGAATGGGGGACGTTACCCAGGGATGCCCTTTAACCAACAGATGAGTTTCCCCTGCGAGCTCACCCTGCACCGCCTCCCGGAAGGGCTCCGCCTGGCGCGCTGGCCGGTCAAGGAAATCGAGCGGCTTTGGACCGCCCGCCGCAGCCTGCCGCACCGGAACCTCCTGCCAGGGGAGAATCCACTCGCCGGCATCACCGGCGAACTACTCGATCTCCAGGCCGAAATCCAGCTTGGGGACGCCACCGAGGCCGGCTTCACGATTCGCGGCGAGCCGGTGCGTTACGTCCGGGCCGACAAACAACTCGTTTGCCTGGGCAAAACAGCGCCCCTGGACGCCCCCGAGGGCCGGCTCCGTTTGCGCATCCTGGTGGACCGGACCTCTCTCGAGGTCTTCGCGCAAGACGGAAAAGTATCGATGTCTTCCTGCTTCGTCCCCAAGCCGCGGGAGCAGAATCTGGAGTGCTTCGCCCGCGGCGGGACCGCTCGGATCATCGCGCTGGACGTGCGCCCCCTGCGCTCGGCGGTGTTCCCGCCCTCGCTCGAGAAACCCTGACGCTACCACGCCCGCGCCTTGCGGGCCGGGCACCCGAACTACTGGCTGGCTTGCGCCGCCTGCTTCTCGGTTTTCTTGGCTGTCTTCTTGGAAGACTTTGCGGCGGCTTTCGAAGTGGTCTTCTTGGAGGCCTTGGTGGACGTGGCCTTGGCGGTCTTGCCTTCGTCGCAGCAGGCGGCTTGGCCCTTCTCGGCGCATGCCGCGGTGGCGCCCTTCTCAGCGCACGCAGCGGTGGCGCCCTTCTCAGCGCACGCAGCGGTGGCCGAGGTCTTTTCAGCGCACGTAGCCGTGGCCGAGGTCTTTTCAGCGCAGGTAGCTGTGGCCGAGGTCTTTTTAGCGCAGGTAGCGGTGGCCGAGGTCTTTTCAGCGCAGGTAGCGGTGCTGGCCTTGGCCTTCGCGCCCGTGGCGGGACCCGCTACCAGGGAGGGCAAAGCGGCGAGGCTGGCGATGATCACAGAGAGAATCAGTTTTTTCATGGACACGATGGGTGCCACACCCGCGCCCGATTGGCAAGCCTGTTTTGCTGCCGCTTCTGCCGATTTGCCGTCTTGCCGCTTCGCGGAGGCGCGCCTGTCCAGCAGCCTGTTTTCGGCACTCCAGTGTGGTGGGCCACCATTCGCCTTCATTCGCGTTCATTTGCATTCATTCGCGGTTCAACGTCTCAGTCGGGGGTGCCCTTTCTGGCGGTCTTCGGCGGTTCCAACACCACAGGGACATCGAGATGCCCCGGCAACGCGACCTGTCGCCCGATGCATGGAAAGCCAGCTCCGTTAGGAGCGGCATCGTTATAGAAGGACGCGCTTTTTGATCCTCACCCAGCCCCAGCGGGGCAGCATCGAATGCGGCAGATGCGGGACAACCGCGGGCCACGAGCGGCACGGGGACTTGGACACGGGTGTACGTCAGGCGCCCTTGCTCTGGACATTCGCCGAGTGAGCCCTTAGAGGGAGCGGGTGCAGCAACCGGGCCTCCTCTGCGTCGCCGTCCTGGCGGCGTTGTTCGTCGGCATCTCGAAGGCCGGCTTCGGGGGCGGACTGGGGATGCTCACCACCCCCCTGTGCGTGCTCGCCTTCGGCGCGAAGGACGCCATCGGCATCCTCCTGCCTCTGCTTTGCGTTGGCGACCTCTTCACCCTGTGGCATTACTGGGGGAAATGGGAGCGCACCAACCTGAAGTACTTGCTCCCGGGAGTGGTGGTGGGAGTCGTGACGGGCGTGCAACTCATCGGTCGATTCTCGGCCAGGGAGTTGAACCTCGCCATCGGTGTGCTGGCGGTGGGGTTTGTCCTGTTTCAACTCGCCAAAGAGCTTATTTTCCGGGCCGAAGGCGCCTTTGCTCCGAACCATCTCGTCGGGGTGCCCTGCGGGATTGGCGCCGGACTCACCTCGACCTTCGCTCACGGAGCGGCGCCGCTGGTGAGCATGTTCCTGATTCCCCAGCGGCTGCCCAAGGTCATTTACGTAGGCACGACCGTGCTCGTGTTCACCTGGGTCAACTGGATCAAGCTGCCGGTCTTCTGCCTGGATCGCCATTCATGGGGTTGGGGTTGGCTGCCGGCGGAGTCGATCATCAACGCGCGCACGTTCACCACGAGCGCGTGGTTCATCCCGCTGGTGCCGGTCGGCGTCTGGCTTGGCGTCTGGCTGAATCGGAAGATCTCCGAGGCCTGGTTCACGCGCGTGGTTTACGCGCTCACGTTCGTGGCCGGGGCCGAGTTGATCTACAAATTCTGGCGCGGATGATCGGTCGTCACACCCTCACCCGCCCTTCGGGCACCCTCTCCCATCGGAATGGGAGAGGGGGCGCGGCCACGCGCCCTCCCTAGCCCCTAGCCCCTAGCCGCTCGCCCCCATCACACCGTGGCCGGATCGGGGTGCACCCACGGGGCGCGGTAGGGCCGGCGCAGGAGGCGGTTCGCCTCGGGATCGCCCACCACCTCGCCCTTGACGGGGTCCCACGTGAGACTCCGGCCTAATTGCATCGAGATGTTGGCCATGATGCTCGAGGCGCTCGAGATGTGGCCTTGCTCGATGTCGGCCACGGGCTTGCCGCGCGAGGCGATGCAGGCCAAAAGGTCCTTCATGTGGCCGCGGATGGCGGGGGCGCAGTGCTTCTCGAGGTCCTTTTCGGTTTTGTCTTCCGGGAACTCCTCGAGCTCGAACGTGACATCTCTGTGAATGGGCTGACCTCCGCCGTTGGGGATGAAATCGTAGCTGAACACGCTGGCCTTGAGCGTGCCTTTCTCGCCGTAGATGGTGGCGCTCCAGGGGTACTTGGGGTCGGGTTCTTTGCCCCAGGTGCGGTGTTGCCAGATCACTTGCAGCTCACCGAAATCGAACGTGGCGGTCTGGGTGTCGGTGATATTCGCCTTGCTGGTGGTATCGACGAAGATGCCGCCGGTGGATGAGATGTGCCTGGGCCAGCCCAGGTCGAGCATCCAGCGCACCATGTCCAGCATGTGAATGCACATGTCACCCACGATGCCGTTGCCGTATTCCATGAAAGCGCGCCAGCCGCGGGGATGCACCCATTGGTTGTAGGGCCGCAGCGGGGCCGGGCCGGTCCACATTTCGTAATCCAACGACTCGGGCGGGGCCGCATCCGGCGGATTGCCCCGGGCGCGCATGTGCCAATAGCAGCAGATTTCGACCAGCGCGATTTTGCCGAGTTTGCCTTCCTTGATGATCGAGTTGCGGGCATCGATGAGATGCGGTGTGCTGCGCCGCTGCGTGCCCACCTGCACCACGCGCTTGTGCTTGCGCGCGGCCGCGAGCATGGCCTGGCCTTCGACCACATCGACGCTGATCGGTTTCTGCACATAGACGTCGGCGCCGGCCTCGAGCGCGGCGATGGTCGGCAGCGCATGCCAATGGTCCGGGGTGGCGATCAGCACCACGTCCAGGTCCTTTTCCTTGAGCATCTCGCGGTAGTCGCCGTAGGTGCGCGGTTTCTTCTTCGAGGCCTGGCGTGTGGCCACCATCTCCGCCGCGTCGGCCAGCATCCGCTTGTCCACGTCGCACAACGAGACCACTTCCACCGGCGCGACCTGGATTAGCCGGAACAGGTCGCACTTGCCGTACCAGCCCGTGCCGATGAGCCCGACGCGCTTCTTCAAGTCAGCGAATTCGGCTCCGTAGTTGTGGAAGGCGGAAAGTGCCAGCCCCGTGGCACCCAGTTGGAGGAACTTGCGACGGTTCATGACCTCGATATAGGCTGGGCCGGGGCCAAAGACAAGCGTCGAACGGCGGCGCGCGCGTCCTTGCAAGGCCGTCGGCATCGTTGTTCTCGCCACTATAACAAAATTGTGATAGTGTGGTCCGTGATAGATTATGCCGAGAACACCCGTCGCGTTTTTTCAGGAGGCCGATGGCGAGGCCCCGGTCGTGAACTGGCTTCACGTCCTGATGCAAACCAACGAGAAGGCATGGACCCACTGCCGGGCGCGGATCGAGCTGCTGGCTCAGTTGGGCCACGAACTCAGGCGGCCCGCGGCCGATTATTTATGCGATGGGATTTATGAACCGCGCGCCAAGCAAGGCCATATCCAGTACCGCATCCTGTATTTCTTCCATCAACGTCACACCGCGATTTTGGCGCACAGCTTGACGAAGGAAGACCCCATCCCCGGCGTAGAGATCGAGCGCGCAATAAAGCGGAAGAAGTTATTCGAATCGAATCCGAGGAAACACACCTATGAAGCCGAAGACTGAAACGAAAAAAACGAGCGATGCCGTGGCGATCCTGGATCGCATGGCCGGAGATAGCCCCGAACTGCGCCGGCTAACCGAGGAAGCTCGGGTCAACGCAGCGGTGGCTCAACTCATTTATGCAGCCCGCACCAAGGCGGGCCTTTCCCAAGGCGAATTGGCCGAGCGTGTCGGCACCAAGCAATCGGTCATTTCCCGATTGGAGGATGCCGACTACGAGGGGCACTCGCTGAGTATGCTCCACCGCATCGCAGCGGCCCTGGGGCAATGCATCGAAATCCGCTTCTTGACACCGGAGAAAACCGCCCGGGGACGCCGCGCCGATGCCGCAATCCTGGAGCCAGCAGCTTAGGCCGCAAACACTCCTCGGGCCTTGTCGGGCAGCCCTTGTGGGGTCACTTCTGCGTGGCTTTGCGCTCGGCCTGCTCGAGCAGCCCACGCGCTTTCTTGCCCAGGTCGCTGCTGCCCGCGACTTCACCCGCCTTCCGGAGCGGTTCGACGATCTGTGGCGCGACGCTGGCGCTGTCGGTTCCTTTCAGCAGCTTGTCGGCGATCGAGACAACGGCGGCAGAGGCTTCTTTGGCGGTGGCGGCCTCCTCGAGGAGCGGAGCCGCCATCCTGAGCGCTTCGAGGGCCGGAATCCCGCCCAACGCCCCGAGCAGGAGGCGCTTCTCTTCCGGTTGGGCGACGAGCCCGCTAGCGGCCACGCAGATCGCGAGGCGCTGCGGCGCGGACAGGTCCGGATGACTTCCCCAATCCAGGTAGCTTCGCAGACAGAGCGTCTTATCCGTGGGATTCGTCGATGTCTTGGCCAAGGCCAGCAGTTCAGGCGCCGCGTCCGCCGATTTCCAAGCCCCCAGCGCGCGGATCGCGGCGGAGTGGACCTCGGCGTCGGTGTCGGTCACGGCGGTTCGAACGGCCTGGAGAGCCGCGGCGCCGCCGACACTGGTGAGCACGCGCAACAGCGTGGCCTTCTGCGCGGGCTTGGCTGAGGCGAGAGCGCCGACCAACTTTTCGGCGCTCGCTTCCGGGCTGGGGGTTCGGGCGCAGATGGCGCTGAGCGCCTGTTCCGCGGCATCGAGGTCCTGGGCCGATGAAGCCCGCTCGAGAAGCGCAACCAGTTGACTCAACTCGGCGGGGCCGCCGAGCTCGCCCAGTTTCTTGAGGGCGGCCGGGCGAACCTGGGCGTCGGCATCGCCGGCGGCTTTGAGCAGCGCCGGGACATAGCCGACCATGCGCCGCCGGCCGATCAACTCGAGTGCCGTGAGCCGTTGATTCGGCTCGCCGCTTTTCAGCAGCGCGTCGATGGCGGCATCCGTCTCCTGACCGCGCAGGCCAGCGAGGCTTTCGCGGGCCAGTCGCGCCAACTCCGCATCAGGATCGGACAGTAACTCGACGAGGCTGGGGACGGCCGAGGGATGGCCGATTTGGGGCAGAGCGCGGATCGCCTCGATGCGGACCAGTCTGGGCCCCCTGCGGGCCAGGGCCTGCAGGGCCGGAAGGGCGGCGGCATCGGCTCGCTTGGCCAGGGTCTGGATGATCACGATCTGTTTGTCCGCCGGGAGTTGAGGTAACTCGGTCGCCAGCGCCTGGGTCACTTCCGGCCCCGGCAACTCTTGCGCCGTGCGGGCGGCGGCGCTCACCAGGACAAAGTCATCACCGCGGAGTGCTTGCAACAACAAGGGCAGGCCATCCTTCCCGCGCATAAGGATCGAACCACGCAGGGATGCGGCGCGCACCTGGTGTGGCTCAGAGACGCTGCGCAGATGATCATAAACTGCGAGGGCGTCGTTCCGCTGGCCCTTGGCCATAAGCGTTTCGGCGCAACGCAGCAACCCCTCGCAAAGTGCCAGCCGGTTGCCGGGTGACACCCCGGCCAACGCGCCGTCGAGCGCCTTGGCAGCCGCTCCGGTGCCGATCTTGCCGAGCGCGCGCGCCGCAGCCTGGGCCACGTCCGCGTCCGGGTCCTGGAGCAGGTTGCCCAGCGGTGCCACGGCCTCAGCGTCGTGACGGACCCCCAAACTGCCTATCACTCCGGCCAACGGCCGGCCTTTCAGCCTGGCCAAGGCCTGACGCAACGCGACGTCCGCGCCCGGGTCGGGGATGGTCTCGAGCGCATATCGGGCCATGTGGTGCAGCCTGTCGTCCGCCAGCAAAGCCACCAGCGCCGGAACTGCGTCTTTGGTCCCGATAACGGAGAGCTGCCGGCACGCGTCAGCTTTTTCCTTCTGGCTCGCCTGCGACTGGAGGACGGCAACGAGTTTGTCCGCGGACTCGGTGAGCAACGGGGTCGGGTTTTGCGCGAGGCCGAGCACTGCCAGGAGCGGCAGGAGGATGAAGGCTCCAGCTACACCTTGCAGGGAGTGGCGGGGTCCGGAACTAAGGCGGGTTGTGTTCATGGTTCCTTGTGTAAGTCGTTGTATTCGAGTAAGTTTAGATGATCCAAGGCTCACGCATCGCCCTGGACCGCAGCCGGTTGGCCTCGGCATCGTTCACGAACTCCTCTTTCACCGGATCGAACTTCACACTGCGTTTGAGCCACATGCAGATGTTCGCGGCATGCACGGTGGACATGGTGCGGTGCATGACGCCCGCATTGGCCACCGTCAGGCGTCGCGACTTCACGCAATCGAGGAAATCGCGCATGTGGCTCATCGGACGCTCGGTGCGGGCAATGTAGTCCTGAACGACCTTGTTGAAATCGGCCAGGAGCGCGGGCGCGGACACCTCCGGACGGGAATAGCCGTCGGCCACCGCCACCCACCCCTCGGAACCCTCGAAGCGCATGCCACAGGAGCCGTGCCACCATTGGTCGCCTCGATGCAGGGACATCTTCACGCCGTTCGGAAACACGGTCACCATGCCGTCGCCGGTCGGGTTATCGACATATTCGTACTCGACCGCGGAGGTATCCAGGGAGTCGATGCCCGCCTGGCTCTGCGCGAAGGTGTGCGCGCCCCATTCACCAATGCAACTGGTATGGAAATCGTAGAAGCCACGCCAGCCCCCGCGTGTGTAGGCCGAGTTGTAGGGGCGCCACGGGCACGGGCCAAGCCATTGGTCCCAATCCACCACGTCCTTGGATGGCTCGGGCTCGGCGGGCAGCCAGTCATGCCGCATGGCCGCCGCGTCCCACGGGGCGATGTGGGACCTGGCGGTGTGTACTTTGCCCAACCGGCCGGTCCGCGCCGCCTCGATGGCAAAGACGAAGTTCGCCTCGCTCAAGCGCTGAGTGCCGGTCTGGTAAATGCGCCCGTACCGTTTGGCGGTCTCGAGCACGCCTTGTCCCTCGGCGATCGTCATCGAAGAAGGTTTCTCGGAGTAAATGTCTTTTCCGGAGCGCATCGCCAGCACGGCCGCCAACGCATGCCAGCGATCGCCCGTGGCGCTCAACACGGCATCGATGTCCGTTCGCGTGGCGAGGAACTCGGGCAGATCGCTATAGAGAGCGCAGTCACTGTTCCCATAGCGCGTGTCTACCAGGCGCTTCACAGCCTCGCGGCGCTGTTTCTGGGGGTCGCAGACCGCGACGAACTGCACGTCCCGCTCGGGCAGCATCCAGTTCAAGTCGTGAGTGCCGCGGCCACCGATGCCGATGCCGCCTACCACGATGCGTTCGCTGGGCGGGACCGCCCCGCCACGCCCAAGCGCGCTGGCAGGGATGAGGATCGGAACCGCCATCACGCCCCCCGCCGCCACCGCCCGGCGCAGGAACTTGCGCCGGCTCAAGTGGGACGAGCTGGCCGGCAGCGCGTGCGCGCCGGGGGCGGGTTGGATCGAGCGGGAATGGGGATCGGATTTTAGGTCTGACATGACCCGAGCGTAACAGTTCCTCGCCGGGCGGGGAAGCCCTTCCGGCGGGTTTTTGAGTGGGTAATGATGACCGTTCGCAAGACTGATGAGGGGCTCGGCGCAGCCTGCGCCGCCGCCCCGCCACCGGGCCGCCGGGCCGACCCACGCCTTTACAGCGCCATCGGGATCGGGGTACGGTGCGGCATGATCCGGCTTGGATCGCTCGAACTTAACTCGAACTTGTTTCTGTCGCCGCTGGCGGGCTACACGAACCTGCCGTTTCGGTTGACGTTGCGCGAGCTCGGCGGGCTGGACCTGGCGACGACCGACCTGGTCAACGCCCGGTCGCTGCTCGAGGGGCGGTCGAAAGCCTTCAAACTCATCGAGACCTGCCCGGCGGATCAGCCGCTGGCGGTGCAACTGTTTGGAGCCGTCCCGGAAGAAATGCGCGATGCCGCCCTTCTCCTCGAGGCGCGCGGTCTCAGCGCGGTGGATATTAATATGGGATGCCCCGTGCGGAAGGTCTGCCGCGTGGGTGGCGGTTCGGCCATGATGACCCAACTGGCGACGACGGCTAACTTAGTCAAGGTGATGGTCGAGGCCGTGCGAATCCCGGTTACGGCCAAGATGCGCCTGGGTTGGGACGACCAGAATATCACCGCCCCCGATTTGGCGCGGGCGCTCGAGGACGTTGGGGTGGCCGCGATCTTCGTCCATGGCCGGACCCGCGAGCAAGGCTTCGGGGGGACAGTGAAACTTGACGGCATCCGCGCGGTGGTCCAGGCGGTCAAACGAGTGCCCGTCATCGGCAACGGTGATGTCACCACGCCGCAGGCAGCCAGGCAGATGCTCGTCGAAACGGGCTGCGCCGGGGTGAGCATCGGACGCGGGGCGTTTTACAATCCTTGGATTTTCGCGCATTCACGCCAGTTCCTCAAGTCGGGGGAGCTCCCCCCGGAGCCGTCCTTCGATGAGCGCCTGCGAGTCATGTCCCGGCACCTGGACCGGATGGTCGAGGTGTTTGGAGAGGAACATGGCTGCCGGATGTTCCGGAAAGTGGGTCCTTGGTATGCGCGGCGATTTGGTCCTTCGAGTTTCTTCAACCGAGCGATCGTGACACTCTCATCGCGAGCTCAATTCCTCGAGCTCGTTCAGAGGTATATATCTTGGCGGCAACAGTTTATGGACGAAAGCGGACAGTTGAGAGCGGCCTTCAGGCCAACGCCTTTGGCGGCTTCGCTCGGCGGCGAGAGTGCGGTCGGGACGGACGATCCGATCCGCGTGCCGGCCGGTCCTGTCGAGGTCTGGTGAACAAGGCTGCAGCAGGATGTCGGAGGTCGCGATGGGCCGCCCTGGTTGTGCCGCAGACTTCCAAGTCGACTTCCAAGTCTGCTGTGTCTGCCGACTTCCCAGTCGGCAGGGGCACGATGAGCCGTTCGCGCACCCCTCCACCCGGAGGCACCGACACCCCAGGCGACCGGCTGCGGCGGGCGAGAGACAAGGGAACCAGGGTGGTTTGTTGGCGGAAGGCTTGGGTAGCTGTAACGATAACGGAATCCGGTCAGCGCCTCCCGAGGAGCACTCTCGCTGGGGCTGCCCGGCCCGCGCCACGCTGCGCAGGCACTGCGGCACCACCTTGGCGAAGCCGAATTAAAGGAATGGCCATGCAAATCAGGCACTTCGGTCGTTTGGGCGTGGGCCACGAGGGTGGGGCGTTGGCGAGGAAAGCGAGGTCGAAGGACCCCAGTTTGGGGCGAACGCAAAGTTTTTTGATTTTTCCCTCAATAAACGTTTGACATTTCCCGGCGAATCCCTAAAGTGGGCGCGGTTTCAAATGACGACCGAACTAAATCTGGAGCAATTTATGAAACAAGTAGGGTGCTTTTTGTCGAAAGTGGTAGCTTGTGGTGTGGCGTTGGCGGCAGCGGCTTCTTTGAGCCCAGCCTATGCGGAGGCTCAAGGAACAGCGCGCGCGCAATCGATTCGCGGCGGCATGGCGGAGTATTCCAGTGACGGCACCACGTGGAAGAAGCTCGAGATCGGCATGGTCCTCAAGCAGGGCAGCGCGGTCAAAACCGACAAGGCGGCGGTCGTGGACCTGTTCCTCAAGCAGAACGGCCCCGTCGTTCGCGTGACGCCCGACACCACGCTCAAACTGGACAAGCTGACCTTCGACCAAGCCGACGCCGAGACGGTGATCAACACCGAGTTGAACCTGTCGAACGGCCGTATTCTGGGCAACGTGAAGAAACTCGCGGCCGCCTCGAAGTACGACGTGAAGACGGCGAAGGCCACCTGCGGCATTCGCGGCACACAGTTCGACATCGCCTCGAACGGCAAGGTGACCGTCGTCGAAGGTTCCGTGACGCTGACGTTCACGCCGACGGGCGGGGCCGCTCCGGTGACAGTCACCGTTACTGCGGGCCAGACGCTTGATCCCACCACCGCCAAGGGCCAGAGTGACGTGCGCGCGGCGACGGTGCAGGAGACCAAGGACACGAAGCAGAACGTGGCCCAGTCGCAGAACAACGCCGCTCCATCCGTCTCTGAACAGCAGAACCAGCAGACCAGCAACACGGAAAACAAGGGCGGCGGTGATTCTGGCAAGCAGGATACGACCGGTGGTGGCAAGGACAAAGAAGAAACCGAGGACGCCATCGCCAAGGCCACCGGCACCGACAAAGAGGAGGCAAAGCAGGTTGTTAAACTGGCGGCAATCGCCGCGGCGGAAGGCGTGAACGTGACGGTCAACTTGGACAAGGTCGTCAAGACCGCCAAGGATGCGACGGACAAAGGCGTCGATCTTAAAGACGTGGCAAAAGTGGTGCAGAGCGCGCTTAAGAGCGCAGGCTCGACGTCTGACTCTCTGAATAAAGGCTTGAGCATTGCCGCGGCGGTGACGCAGGTGGCCGGCTCCGCCGAGGACAAGGAAAAAGCGCTGCAAAGCGTGGCGAACGCCATTGCCCAGTCTGCCAATGTCGATGCGGATTCGGCGAAGAAAGCCCTGAATACGACGCTGCAACTGGCCTCGTCCGCGACCTCGCTCAGCGATGTCAAGCAGACGGCTGACGCCATCGACCAGACCGCGAAGACCCTGGCCGACGCTGTGAAGTCGGGCACCGTCAGCGCCGCGGAAGCCAAAAACCAGTTGACCCAGCTCAACACCACCGTGCAGAACGCGGAGAGCGTGGCGGACGCGGCCAAGAACGCGCAGAATATCGCGGACACTACCAAGACGGCGACCACGTCCGGTGGCGGCGCTCAGACGGTGAGCGCGGTGCTCGGCGCCATCAACAAGGTCCGCAGCGCGATCACGGACAACCTGAGCGGCGACAAGCAAGTGGCGGCGCTCTCGAGTGCCACCGACCTGATTAACCGGTCCGTTGCGGCAGTCGGGGACAAGTCCGACATCATCACGAGCATCATCGGCACCGCCCTCGAGGACATCCTGAAAGTCTCGGGTGCCAGCGATACTGCGAAATCTGACGCACTCAACCGGGCGTTGGGCGGCATCGCGATCGCGATCAACAGTGCGGCCAAGGATTCGCAAGGCAAGGTGATCGACCGCACGGCCCTCGCGAATTTGATCAAAGACGCGTTGACGGCGGCCGACGCCGCCGCGACCCCCGCCAACGCCGCCCAACTGGCTCAGAAGGTTGGCGATGCGATTTCGCCGATCGTGGGCGTCGTCCCGTAGCTCGATCGTTCGATTCTTCAACCCAGAGCGACCTTGAGTTGCTCTGGGTTTTTTGTTTAGATCACTCGCGTGAATCTTAAAGCGATCAAGGTCGTGCCCGTTTCGATCGCTCTCGCGGTCATGGGCGGGGTCTGCCTGCTCGAGCTGCTGTCGGTCAAATTCGCTTCCCCGCCCGGGGAGGCAAAGCGCGGGCGGTTTTACTTCGACCTGATCAACGAGCTCGAGGGCAAGACCTACGATTGGCGGGTGCGTGAGGCGAGGAAGCGCGCCTCCGGCATCACGAACGTGGCCCCGAACCTGGGCTACGTTGCGTGCGCTGACAGCAGTGTGGCGACCCTCCTGGAAGGGACGCTGGGGCCGGAGTTGCAGTATGGCTTGCTCTGGCCCCGCCAACTCTACGGGCGGCTGGTGCGCGAGTTGAAGGCGCAAGGAGCCCGGCTGGTCGCGTTCGATATCATGTTTGCCGAACCCCGTCCCGATCACGCGCCGGTGAAGCTAGCCGACGGCACCTTGATCGGGTCGGATGATTACTTTCTCCAAGAAATACGTGAGGCCGGGAACGTGGTTCTCGCGGTCAGCCCGGGTGTGGTGCCGCCGCTGAACTTCCGCACCAACGCCTTCGGCCTGGGCGACATCCTGGCCGAGAACGATTCCGACAGCATCTTGCGGCGGGCACGGGCATTTCGAGACTATCGTGTCTGGCACCCGCTGTTCGAGCGCTGGGCGCGCGTCGAGCGCTTCGACCTGCAACGGGCGGAGGTCCTCCCTGGAAAACTGGTTCTGCCTCCCGAGACCGGGAGCACGGACAAACAACCGGAGACCAAAACACTGGACGTCGAAGCCCGGCTCGAGCTGCGGCCTTATTACCGTGCCCTGAAGGAGCCGCTGATCGCCGGCGAACCGACACTGGTGAAGCCGTTCACCGACCTGCGTGTCTGGAGCATGGGCATTCGCCTGGCGGCGCGCGAGTTGAACCTGGACCTGGCGAAGGCGGAAGTGGACCTCGAGCACGGCAGGATCGTCTTGCGCGGCCCCGGGGTCGAGCGTGTCATTCCGGTCGAGCCGACGGGGCATTTTTACATCGATTGGAGTCTCTCCCAGGACGATGCGCGGCTGACGCGTGTGAACTTCGAGAACGTGCTGGCAATGGGGATCGTGCGCGAGGCCGGCGAGACCAACGACCTCGAGAACATCGGCAAGAACAAGCTGCTGGTGGTTGGCTCGACGGCCACGGGCAGCAACCTAACCGACCTGGGGGCCACGCCGATCGAGAAGAAAACGCCGCTCATGAGCAAGCACTGGAACATCGCCAACGCGATCATCACTGGCCGGTTCGTGCGGCGAGGCTCACACCTCGAGGAGCTTGCCCTGATCCTGGTGATGGCCACGTTGTCGGGCGTGTTGACCTGGAAATCCCGGGCGCTCTGGGCGTCCCTTTGGGTCGTGCTGCTGATCGCCGCCTACACGGCGGTGAGCCTGTGGCTGTTCGTGGCGTATCGCTACTGGCTGCCAATTATCCTGCCAGTGGGCGGCGCGCTGCTGATGACGCACGTGTGCATGGTGAGTTACCGGGTGATCGTCGAACAAAACGAACGCCGGCGGGTCAAGAACATCTTCTCGAAGATCGTCTCGCCTGATGTTGTGAATGAGCTGCTCGGGGCGGAGCGGCTCTCGCTCGGCGGCGCGCTCCGGAACCTGACCGTCCTGTTCGCCGACGTGCGCGGATTCACGCAAATGACCGACGACGCGCAGAAGCGGGCGGAGGAATACGTGCGCACCAACAACCTCAAAGGGGTCGCCGCCGAAGCCTACCTCGAGGAAAGCGCCCGGGAGACGCTCGCCACGGTGAACCTGTACCTGGCCACCATCGCCGACAACGTGAAACGGCATCATGGGACTCTGGACAAGTACATCGGCGACTGTGTCATGGCTTTTTGGGGCGCCCCCATTCCCAACGCGCAACATGCGCTGGCGTGTGTCCGCGCGGCGATCGACTCGCAGCGGGCGATGCACGAACTGAACCAACAACGGGCGCTGGAGAACCAGCGCCGGGAGCTCGAGAACCGGGAGCGCGCCGCGGCCGGGCAACCGCCACGCAGCATGCTGGCGTTGCTGACATTGGGCACGGGGATCAACACCGGCACGGTGACCGTCGGCCTGATGGGCTCGGAAGGCCATATTCTCAACTACACCGTATTCGGGCGCGAGGTGAACCTGGCCAGCCGCCTCGAGGGCGTCTCGGGCCGCGGCCGCATCATCATCAGCGAGGCCACGCTCGCTGACCTGCGCCGGGACGATCTTGACCTGGCCGCCACCTGCGTGGCACTGCCGCCCGAGAAGGTCAAAGGGATAGCCGAGGCAGTGAAGATCTTCGAGGTGCCTTGGAAGCAGGCGGACACCGGGGCGACGATGATGATCCACGCGGGGCAAACCGACGCACAGGCGACGGAAAGGATCCAGAAGTAGCGCCCGGCCCCGGGGCGCCGGTCCGGCGGGGGGGGCGTTCGGACACGGGGACCGCTGGCGCGCCGGGACGGGGTGGTTTCGGGATAGGCAACGGAGCCAGGCGTGGTAGAATCGGTACATGCGCACGGTCATTTACCCTGGCAGCTTCGACCCGATCACGAACGGACATCTGGACGTGATCCAGCGGGCGGCGCGCCTGTTCGACCGCGTGGTGGTGGCGGTGGCGGCCAGCGGCGGTAAGCATCCGTTGTTTCCGCTGGCCGAACGCCGCCGCCTGGCCTCGCAGGCCGTCGCCCATTTGCCGCGCGTCGAAGTCGAGAGCTTCTCGGGCCTGCTGGTGGAGTACGTTCAAAAGCGCTCCGCGCAGGCGATCATTCGCGGGCTGCGGGCGGTGTCGGATTTCGAATTCGAGTTCCAGTTGGCCTTGATGAACCGGAAGCTGAACGAACGAATCGAGACGATTTTCATGATGCCCAAAGACAGCTACACCTTCATCAGTTCCCGCCTCGTCAAGGAAATCTGCGAACTCGGCGGTGACGTCAGCGCGTTCGTGCCGCCGGCGGCGGAGGCGGCGTTAAAACGAATGTTCAGGCCGGGTGTCAAACCCCACAGGCAGGCCACCGCGCGGCGGGCTCGGGCCGTGGAGGCCTGAGGCCGGCGGGTCCCGCGCCGGCCTGCCGGATGGCCCAATGATCGCGGGGCGCGGACCGGATGCCGCGCGCGAGAAAGAGTGCGGACCGCCCGCGGGCGGAAGCCGAAAGCGGAAGGACCGTTATGCCAATCGAAGTCAATCTGCGTCATCTCGAGGAGAAAGACCTGGTATTGCAGGGCCGCCTCCCGGCGGCGGAGTTGGACCTGGATGGGGTGGATGAGATGATCCGGGCGCCGCATCCCCTGGAGTACAACCTGCGGGTGGAGTTGTTCGAAGGCAGCCTCCTCGCCCAGGGCCGGCTCGAGTTGAGGCTTGCATGTGAGTGCGTCCGGTGCCTGAAGGCGTTCGTCCACGTCCTCGAGTTGGCGGACTGGACCTGCCACCTCCCGCTCCGGGGCGAGGACTCGATCGAGGCACGCTATGACTGCGTGGACTTGACGCCGCAGGTCCGGGAGGATATTTTACTGGCCTTTCCGCAGTATCCAGTGTGTGATATTGAATGCCGCGGGCTCAGACCGGCGGCGCCCAACAGCCAGTTGCAGGCGGGCAGCGTGCTCCGGGCCGAAACCGAAGGCTCGGTTTGGGCGGAACTGAACAAACTGAAATTGTAAGAAACCACCGAAAGCATCTATGGGTGTCCCGAAACGAAAACCGTCACACAGCCGGCAACGCCAGCGCCGGGCCTATAACAGCGTGCTGCGGCTGCCGCAGTTGAGCACGTGCCCGCAATGCGCGGCGCCGTATGTGCCGCACCGGGTCTGTCCCGCCTGCGGTTTCTATAAGGGCCGCCAGGTGGTCACCGTGGAAGTCCTGGGCTAAGACCCGAGGCCAGGTGCGGACGGTTCGGGTGCCCGTCCGCGCCTTCGTTCCCTATGCGCATCGTAGTGGATGTGATGGGCGGCGACCACGGCTGCGGCGTGGTTGTCGAGGGGGCGCGTCTGGCGCTGATGGCCGATACAAGGATCACCGCCCTGCATCTGGTGGGCAACCGCGCCGAGATCCAGCCGGCCCTGGCGAAGCACGGACCCGCCGATGAGCGCATCCAGATCGTTCACGCCAGCGAGACGCTGACGATGGAGGACAAGCCCCTCCTGAGCCTCCGCCGCAAGAAGGACTGTTCGATCGGCCGGGCGGTCGAGTTGCTCAAAGAAGGGAACGCCGAGGCGTTGATCTCGCCCGGGAACACGGGCGGGGTGGTGACCGCCGCCACCATCAAGCTGCGGCCCCTGCCCGGGGTCGAGCGTCCGGCGATCGTGACAGTCATCCCAGCCCCCGAGAACGACTTCGTGCTGGTCGATGCCGGGGCGAACGTGGAATGCCGTCCGATTCACCTGCTGCAATTCGCGATCATGGGCAGCGTGTATGCGCGGGAAATACTGGGCTACCGCCGTCCCCGGGTGGGTTTGCTGAGCGTGGGCACCGAGGACGTCAAGGGCAATGAACTGACCCAGGAGGCGTTCAAACTCTGCAAACAGGTGGACCTGCACTTCATCGGGAACGTCGAGGGTCACGATTTGTTCGCCAACAAGGTGGATGTGGTGGTCTGCGATGGTTTCGTGGGCAACATCGTCCTCAAGACCTGCGAGGGCCTGGCGGCGAACATGCTGCGGTGGCTTAAACGGGAGTTGACCATGAACCTGAAGCGGCAGGTCGGCGCGCTCCTGGCGAAAGGCGCCTTCCGGGCCATTCGGCAGCGGGTGGACCCCGAGTCGCATGGGGGCGCCCCGTTGCTGGGGCTCAACGGGCCGGTGGTGATCGCCCACGGCTCGTCGCGCGAGCGGGCCATCGCCAACGCGGTGGGTCAGGCCGTCCAGGCAGTGCAGCACCAGGTGAACCAGACGATCACGCGGGAGGTGCAGGCCGCCCGGGAACGCCTGGGGGGACGCGAAGCCAGCCAGCTCGTTGGCGTGCCCGCATGAGCGCCCCGCTCTCCAAAGTGGTGAAGAACCCCCGCGCCCAACATGATTTCCGCGGCCGCACCTGTTCGATCACTTCCGTGGGGTCGTACGTCCCCGCGCGGGTCATGACCAATGCCGAGCTCGAGGCCCTGGTGGACACCTCGGACGAGTGGATCACGACTCGGACCGGCATTAAAGAGCGCCGGATCGCCGCGGCGGACGAATACACCTCGGACCTGGGCGCCAAGGCGGCGCTGGCGGCGATGCAAAAGGGGCGGATCACCCCGGAGCAAATCGATCTCATCATCGTGGCGACCGTCACGCCGGACATGCCGTTTCCTTCGACGGCGTGCCTTGTGCAGGACAAGATCGGCGCGCGGCGCGCCGCGGCGTTCGACCTCGAGGCGGCCTGCTCGGGCTTTATCTATGGGCTCGAGGTGGGCCAGCAGTTCATCATGTCGCGGACCTACGACACGGTGCTGGTGATCGGGGCGGAGAAACTCTCTTCGGTAATCGACTGGAAGGACCGGAACACGTGCGTGCTGTTTGGTGATGGCGCCGGCGCGGCGATCCTGCAAAACCGGCCCAACGCCCACGGCCTGCTGACCGCGTGCATGGGAGCGGATGGGCGGAAGGGCTCGTTGCTTTGCGTGCCCGGGGGCGGCAGCCGCGCTCCTGCCAGCCCGGAATCCATCGCCCAGCGGCTCCATTATTTGCGGATGGAGGGCAAGGAAACCTTCAAGAACGCCGTGCAGGCGATGCAGACGGCGGCGCTCGAGGCGCTCCGCCGGTGTGAACTCGACATCAGCCAGATCACTTGCGTCATCCCGCACCAAGCCAACCGGCGGATCATCGAGGCCGTTGGAGAGCGGCTCGAGGTGAAGCCCGAGCAGCTCTTTGTCAACCTCGAGCGCTATGGCAACACTTCCGCGGCCTCGGTTGCGATTGCCCTGGACGAGGCCGTCGAACAGGGCCGCGTTCGGCGTGGCGACTTGATCCTGTTGATGGTGTTCGGCGCGGGCTTCACCTGGGGCGCGGCGGTGATCGAGTGGTAGCGCGATGCGCAGCCTCGCCTGGCTGTCCCCACTCCGGCGCGCAAACAACCATTGACGCAAACTGATCCTGTGCTATCTTGCGATACGCAATTATGAGTACCAGCAAGCTCGACACCTCGCAGGTCTTCCAGCCGGTCACCATCCAATCCCCCACAACCAAGTTGCTCCTTTCCTGGACGGAGGTGGCGGTGCGGGAGAACGGAATCCAGTTCATCTCGCCCCACCCGATTCCGGCCTATACGGAGATGACTGTGAATTTGCGTTCGCCGGTGGATGACCGCCCGGTGCGCGGCACCGGGGTGGTGGTCGAGTGCGCTGGCAACCACCGCAGCGGCTACGCCGTGTCGTTGCTTCTGGTCAACCTCACCAGCAAATCGCAGGAACGGCTGAGCCAGTTGGCGCGCGCCCAACTGGCGTGAGCGCCGGTTGAGCCCCGCGGCGCCTGCCTTCGGAAAGGGCGGGGGGCCGGCGGATGGCCGAAGGACGGCGAGGCGATCCCGACGCATAGCGGGCCGCCGATCATGACGGCACGAAACCTGCATTCAGATCGACCCGATGGAAATCTTTCACCGCATCCTGCAAGCCGCCGTTGAAGGCGGCGCCTCGGACGTTCACATCAAGATCGACGGGCCGGTCATTTTCCGGATCAACCGGCAACTCATCCCGATCCAGGCGCCCACTCCCACCGGGGAATGGGTCAACAAGATCGTAGCGGCGATTGTGCCGCCGCATGCCCAACGGCGGCTGGAAGAGGACCGCGAGGTGGATTTCTCCTACCATGTGCCCGGGATCGGGCGCTACCGCACCAATGTGTTCCAACAGAAAGGCCAGTGGTGCCTTTCGATGCGCTACGTCAAAATCAAGGTCCCGAGCTTCGAGGAGTTGGGCCTGCTGCCGGTCCTCAAGTCCATCGCCGAGTCCCCACGAGGCATTGTGCTGCTCTCGGGTTCCACCGGTTGCGGGAAATCCACCACGCTGGCGGCGATGATCGAGCACATCAACGCGCACTTCAAGAAGCACCTGATCGCCCTCGAGGACCCCATCGAGTACGTCTTCGAGGACAACCAATCCGTTATCGAACAGCGCGAAATCGGCCTGGACTCGTTGTCGTTCGAGATGGGCCTTAAGCATATCCTTCGCCAGGACCCCGACATCATCATGATCGGCGAAATGCGTGATGCGGTGAGCTTCATGGCCGCTATCAACGCGGCGGACACGGGCCACCTGGTGTTGTCCACTCTGCACACAACGAATTCAGCTCAGTCCATCGGGCGCATTCTGGATTTCTTCAGGCCGGATGAACGGGAGCAGGTGCGCCGACAACTTGCGGCGACGATGCAGGCGGTGGTCTGCCAGCGAATGGTGACGAAGATCGGCGGCGGCGTGATGCCGGCGCTCGAGATCATGATCAACACGCCCACTGTTCGTAAGATGTTGGAGGAGAATAGGTTAGAAAAACTGCCTGCGGCCATCGAGACCGGCGTCGAGGATGGCATGCAGACCTTCAACCAAGCCCTCTTCGCGCTGGTCAAGGAGCGCAAGATTACTGAGAAAGAGGCCTTGTCCAAAGCGAGCAACCCGCAGGCCCTCGAGATGAACTTCAAGGGGATCTTCCTCGATGAAGCGAGGAGAATCCTGACGTAGGACCTACCGCCGCAAGGTGGCGGCGTTGATTTCCGCCGCGGTCGCGGGCATCGGCCAGACCAGATCGCGGCCACGAAGCACACTCACCGAGTTGGTGGGGCCTTCGGTCGGCCTGGGGTCGCCGCCGTCGTCCACGCCGTCCTCGCCCACCGAATAGAGCACGAAGGCTTCATCCGCGGCGAGGCGATAACAGAGCGGGCGGGAGGCAAGCCAGTCGATGGGCGCCTTGCCAAGGAACTCGGGCACGATGGCCTGCAAATCCGCCGGGAGCCGCCCCGTGCGCAACTGGTAACGCTTCAGAGCGATGGCGGTGATGGCCATTTCGCGGAACGTGTCGGCGACTACAGCCTTCGTGAGACTCCTCTCTACACTGGTGACGCTTGCCATCGCAAACCGGTAGCGAAGTCGATCGTAGAGGGGTTGCTCGGCAGGCAGGAAACGGTCGGGCCGACGCCGGCGCCAACTGCCCCTGGGGCTCATGGCTGGCGAATCGGGTCCGGCCTGGGCTTGCTCCAGCTGCGCGCGGACGGCCGATCGTCCTGCTTCGACCAGGGTGTGCATTCGCAGTTGCGCCGAGAGCCGATCCTGGGCAGCCCACGCGAATCGCCATACGACAAGAAAAGCGGTCTGGCGAATCTCGTCCCCTTTGTCGAAGACGGGTTTGAGCATGCCTCCCCAGAGTTTGCGAAGTCCGCCGGACGTCTCCTCGTCGGAGCCCAGCCCCTGGACCGGAGGCATGAAGGTAAGCGCTTGGCGTAGGCGTTTGAGAGTCGCAGGTTGGCGCAGGGAACTCTCGAGCATCACCGCCCTTTCCATCTGAAGCGCGGCGGTCATTCCCCGAACGAGAGTGATTCTCTCCCAACTGGCCTGGAGCGATGCCAACTGGGCATCGTTCCAACCCGGAGACTGGATGGCGTCCCAGAGCGTGGCGAAGGCGATCTGGGCGCAGGCGATGCGCACGAGTTGGCAGATCACAAAGCGCTCCTCCTCCTGGAGCTCGACCAGGGCTGCCAGCGCCAGCAGATCGGCCTGGGCGGTATCGAAGTCGCGCTCGTGGACCATGAGGAGCGAGTGGGCTGCGAGCGCCTGGGCGAGTGACTTGGCCGAGGTTAAATGGGGCAGCAGGCCATCGAAGCCCGCCCTGTAATCCAACTGCACCACGAAGGGCTGGTTGGTCAACCGCTCCCTGGCCGATGCCAGCGGTTCATGAAGATAATCGAAAAGCGGCCTGAGTTTCTGCCACGTGAAGGTGTGGCGCTGGTCATCGAGCCACGATTCCTGGGCCCAGGCAACCCTGGCCTTGCCCGCCGCCACCATGGACATCCCACGAGGCGCATCCTGAGGCGCTCCGCCAACCGAAAGAAGCGGTTGCGCCGCGAGCGATGACACGGCGCGGGCCGCGAGGTTCGTTGGGATCGCAGCCATCACTTCATCCACCGTGACGGGCTCGCCGCGCGCCCGCATCTCGCGCTCCCATTCGCGCAGGCCGAGCGTGCCGCGGAGGCGCTCCTCGATGAGGAGCGCCAAGAGGAGGCCCGCCAGGAGCGCCAGCGCCCAGAGGGCTCGTCGTTTTCTTCTTGACTTCATGTTGGTTCGGGGCCGAGCCACTCACCAGGTCCACGCCGGGAACTACCTGCGCCGAGTTGCGGTGCGAATGTCCTCCTCGGTGGCCACCTGGGGCCAGAGGAGGTCCCGGCCGGAAAAGGAAGTCTCCCACGCGTCGAAATCCGCCGCCCGCTGTCCGCCGTCGTCGCGGCCATCGGCTCCAACCGAATAAAGCAGGAAAGCGCCATCGGACTGGAGCCGGTAGCGCAGGACCTGGTCGTCGCAGTAATCGCGCGGGAGCTCGGGAAGAAACTCGGGAACCAGCGCCTCGAGCGAGGCGGGCGCGTGGCCGAAGCGCAAGCGATAGCGGAGCAGGGCCGCGGCCACAAAGGTGAGTTGACGGCGCGCTTCCGTCACGGTGACCCGCGGGAGCACGGTCCCCAGCCGGGGAAGCATGGAAGCGGTGCCTTGAAACCGCAGCCGGTTGTACTGGTTGGGGGAGTCGGGCGGGCGGCTGGCGGTCGCCAGGCGAAGGGCCTCGGGCAGGCTGGCTTGACGCCTCGCCACCTGGGCCGCGGCCGCGATGCCGGATTCGAGGCGCCGGTCGAAGCGCAACTGATCCTGGTAGGACCAGGCGACCTGCCACAGCCAGCCATGAAACGCGGCGCGGAACCGCTCGGTGGCGTACATCAGCGAGCCCACGATCGTCGTGAGCGAGCCGGCGAGGCCGGAGCTGCCGCTGGCATAAGCGCTCGGCGGCGGTATAAGCCGGCGCTTCTCTTTGAGCGAGATGCGCATCCGATCAAAGGAAACGTCACCCATGGCGCGCTCCATGCGGAGGGCCGCGACCAGGTCATCGAGGCAGTCCCCCGGGGCGCAGGCCTCCTGGAGGCGGGCGAGTTGGGCGTCCGTCCAGCCAGGGGTCTGGAGGGCCTCCCAGAAGACGTTGAGCGCGATCTGGGCGACGGTACAGCGGGCCATCTGGCTGACGAGCGTGAATTCACGTTTCGTCAGCCCCTCGAGCGCGCGCAAGGCCAGGAGATTCTCGAGGGCGGCATCGAGGCGCTGGTCGTGGAGGTCCAGCAACGCGGCGGCGGCCAGGACCTGCGCGGTGGTGCGGTAGGCGTTGAGGTGCGCGAGCGTGGCGGTCGGCTCGTAGGTGAGCCGGGGCATGAAGGTCCGGGCGCGCAGGTCTGCGCGCAAGCCTTCGAGGGGTTCCTGCAAGGCCTCGAAGCGTTTGGCCAGGCCGGCCCAGTTGTTCGTCCGGTTCGACCAATCCGTCCAGCCCTCGCTCAGGGAAATCAGCCGGGCCTTTCCCGAGGCGACGTAGCCCATCGCGCTGGGCAGACTGTAGGAGGTCGCGAAAGCGGCCAGGCGGCCCTGGATTTCGCCCGGGGCCAGCAGACGAGTCTGCGAGCCGGAGAGCGGGGCGGGCTGCAACTCGGCCACAGTGAGTTTTTCTCCAGCAGCGCGACGCTCGCGCTGCCAGCGCCGGAGCGGCAGCAGCCCCCGGTAGCGCTCGAGGGCAAGCACCGAGACGACGACCGACACCACCGCCGCCACGACCAGGAGTCGTTTCGGGATGAGGGCCTTCATGGGGACGGGCGCCGCCCGGGCCACGGGAGGCATCAGGCGGGCGCACGCAGGCCGCCGGACGCGCGAGGAGGCGCTAGCTTTTCAGAAAATACCCTCGTTGCTTTTCGGTGATGGGCATCCCCAGCCGCTCGAGGACCTGGAGCATGTCCTCCCAGACCTTGCGTTTCTCGCTGAGCGCCTGGTTGCGGAGGAGGTAAGCAGGATGATACGTCGGCATCAGCGGCGTGCCGCGGAACGCCCGCCAGTGGCCGCGGAGGCGGGTGATGCCGTCCGTCTTGCCCAGGAGTCCCTCGACCGCCGTGGCGCCCAGGGCCACCAGGACCTTGGGCTGGATAATCTCGATCTGTTCGACCAGGTACGGCAGACAGGTCACCATCTCCGCGGGCGTGGGTTTGCGGTTGCCGGAGCTCTGCCCGGGCGTGTCGGGCCGGCACTTGAGGATGTTGGCGATATAGACGGAACCACGGGAGAGGCCCATGGTCTGGATGATCTTGGTAAGCAACTGCCCCGCGGCCCCTACGAACGGCTCGCCCCGCGCGTCTTCGTCCGCGCCCGGGGCTTCGCCTACGAACATCAGCGGCGAATGAATGTCGCCCACGCCAAACACAACCTGCTTGCGGCTGCGGGCCAGGTGCTCGCACTTGCGGCACCCCGACGCGCGCGCGCGCAGGGCCTGCATGGCGGCCTCCCTGGCCTCACGGCCCAGGGCCGCAGGAGGGGGGGGAATCGGGGCCGGGCCGGTACCGGCCGCGGCCGAAGGGGCCGCGGAGACAGCCGGCGCGGCTGGAGTTCGGGCAGCGACAGGCGCGGCGGTGGGGGGCGCGGGGCTTGCGGCCACGACTGGCCGGGCGGTTGCCGGAGAGGCCGCGGCCCCTTGGGGCGGCGCGGCGGCACGCCGAGCCGGGGTGGCGGCCGAAACCGGGCTGGCCAACAAGGCAAGGGTGGCTGGGGAGACTGCCACGGACCGCGCGCCCTGGGCCCGGAGGTCCTCGAAATGCCCAATGGCGGCGTCGAGCAACTGGCGGTAGCGGTCGGACATCGGGTGGATCGTAGCCGCCGGGTGGGGCCATGCAA
>Ga0233425_10000902_pt1 | contig 71360 bp, 52 predicted proteins | sample Watercolumn_Towu_2_FD_181712 | JGI IMG/M metagenome (GOLD analysis project Ga0233425, IMG submission 181712) | Freshwater microbial communities from Lake Towuti, South Sulawesi, Indonesia - Watercolumn_Towuti2014_140_MG | ecosystem: Environmental > Aquatic > Freshwater > Lake | place... | reverse complement strand
AGCGAAGTGGAAACACCCGTTCCCATCCCGAACACGGCAGTTAAGCACTTCCGCGGCAATGGTACTGTGCTCAAGAGCACGGGAGAGTAGCTCGATGCCAGAGGGGTTTCGTTATATATATTAGAATAAAGTAAAAGTAAAAAGAGGAGAAATTATGTTGAAAAATGTAACAAAAACAATGCTAGCGATTATAGGAACGTTCATATTATTAATGTCAACAGCTCAGGCAGAAATAGCACGTGATCATACCTATAGAATGGACAAGATTCTAACAATATGTGTAGTCAAAAATGAAGAAGCGAATATAACCCTACCCAAGGTACGTATCGAGGGCCTTTTCACCAATCTATATGACGATAGTACCTTGACAACAAAGATGGCAGGTACCGCTTCCGTGGACGTTACTCCAGGAACCAGTTTAAGAAATCCTGTAACCTTCAGGGCATGGACGCCTGATCCCACAACAAGTCAATTTGAGTATGTAGTCACTGTTTCATTGGAAGGTGGCAGGCAATACCAGATAATTAGGATAAATCAAGATGAAATCTGGTATGATGATTTGAATGGTAAACTAAAAATAGCCCACATGCATAGTAATATTGATCTTGGCAGTGGCAAAGATGCGGATGGCGTAATGTTAAGTATAACAGTAGGTGATGATTTTTATCAATCAGAAGTACCTAGAGTAGCACTTAATACGCATCTTCTACCTGTCTTGTCTGACATAGTTCAGAGTTATGTCGGCACTGAACCTAAACAAGTCAAATAGGGGGTGAAAGAAAAGAAAACGACAAATGAGTTTTGACCTAATCTGACAATTGGTATCATCAGCTATCATTTCAATATTAATCATTAAGTAAATTTTCACCGAATATTGTAAACTTACAATATTCGGTGAAAATAAAAACAGAATCAATAATTTGGTACAAATTTTTTAACAGGTCTATTGTCCTCAAATATTTTAGCGGCTTTGAGCAATTTTGCCTCGCCCATGGATGGACCTATTAATTGAATTCCTAGAGGAAGCTTAATATCTTTCACTATATCGGAAGGGACGCTTATTCCGCAGATTCCAGCTAGATTTACAGAAATAGTATAAATATCTGCGAGGTACATTTGCAGAGGATCAGTAAGGGTTCCTGCTACAAAAGGTGGACAAGGGCTTACCGGGGATAAAATCAAATCGCATTGTTTGAACGCATTATTAAAATCTTGTCTTATTAGAGTTCTCACCTTTTGTGCTTTTAGATAATATGCGTCATGGTAGCCGCTGCTAAGAACGAAGGTTCCAAGCAAAATACGCCTTTTCACTTCAACTCCAAACCCTTCTTTACGTGAATTTAGATAAAGATCGTGAAGATTATTACTATCCTTATATCTATGTCCGTATCTTATTCCATCGAATCTAGCAAGATTAGCACTAGCCTCAGCAGTAGCTATTATGTAATAAGAAGCTAATGCATATTTTGAATAAGGAAGAGAAACTTCTACAATTTCCGCGCCCAGTTCTTTGAAAAGTTTTTCGGTTTGCTTGATATCATTAAAAACAGATTCATCCAAAGCCCCTTCGATATAGTACTCTTTCGGCATTCCTATTTTCATGCCTTTCAAGCTGCTTCCAGCATTTTTAACTACATCTGCAAAACAAACGTCCTCCTTATCCAAAGAGGTAGAGTCAAAATAATCTTTGCCGCTTATAACATCTAAAAGAATAGCAACGTCATGCACATCTTTTGCAATAGGACCTATCTGATCAAGGGAAGAAGCGTAAGCAACTAGTCCATACCTTGAAATTCTGCCATAAGTAGGTTTAAGTCCGACGACTCCGCAAAAAGCAGCAGGCAACCTTACAGACCCTCCTGTGTCAGAACCGAGAGATGCAGGAATTTCAGAAGCGGCCACAGCCGCGGCCGATCCCCCACTTGAACCTCCCGGTACTCTGTTTAAGTCCCATGGATTTTTCGTTGGATAATAGGCACTATTTTCGCAAGTAGTCCCCATGGCAAACTCATCCATATTATTTCGTCCAAATATAATAAAACCTTTTTCGTTAAGTCTGGTTATAACCGTTGCATCATAAGGAGACTTGACCCCTTTTAATATTTTGCTACCGCAACTACATGGCTGATCTTTTACGCAAATAAGGTCTTTCACAGATATTGGGATTCCGTCAAAAGGACTAAGTTGTATTCCTTTTTTTCTGCGAATATCTGATTTTTCAGCAGCATTTAATACAAACTCTTTATCAAAATAAACAAAAGCTTTTATTTGTGGCTCAACCTTCTCCATCCTTTCAATATAATTGGAACAGAGCTGAACTGAACTTATTTGTCCTGAGGATAAAAGCTCAGATGCCTCAGAAACTGTCAGGGTTTTTAAACCAACATTCATCTAAGCCTCCTCTTCTCCCGGGATTACCTGCGGCACTTTTACAAGGTCGTTATCCACATTTGCCGGAGCATTCGCAATAAGATATTCTTTAATATTCTTCTTTTCCGGAACATCTTCCCTCCAGACATTTTTTACGTCGCAGGCGTGCATAGTTGGTTCCACGCCTTCTATATTAAGTTCGGAAAGCATGTTTATATAACCCAGTATTTCATTCATATCATCTTGCAATTTTTGCTTTTCAGAATCTTCAATCCTGATTCTGGCAAGAGACGCAACATACGAAACATCTATATTCTTTGCGGTGTTTTTTTTATTTGACATAATATTCCTCCAAATTAATAGACCGTAGACCATAGACCAAAGATTTTATCTTCTGCTTTTAAAAATTCCAAGATTTAAGCACCAAAATTTCAAATCCTGGTATATTTTGGCTCATTGTTATTTACTTGAAATTTTCCTGTTTTTAATTACGACCTATTGTCTCTAATATATTTCTCTATTTCATTAATTGTTTTTTCCGTAGCTCCGATGTGCTGAGAGACAACATCTTTGGCTCTTTCTCCCAGCCTCTTTCGTTTGTCAGGATTTTCTATAAGCTTTCTTAGTGCTGACTCTAGCTCAGAATCATCAACACTAATCAATGCATTATTCTCTTTCATTATTTTCATAACAAATCTAAAATTGGATAATTCTTTTCCGGTAATGATTGGTTTTCCGAGAAGCGCGGGTTCTATCACATTGTGTCCGCCATCATTTCCGGCAAAACATTTCCCCATTATCACAATGTCTGATAGTTTCATAAATGCGAGCATTTCGCCGGTAGTATCCGCAAGAAGGCATTGCGCATTTGAAGCACTTTTTTCGCCAGAGCTTCGTTTAAAATATGATATCTCGAGTTTTTTAAGATATTCTGCTATTTCACTGCCGCGTTCGGCATGTCTTGGAACAATAATTAGTCTAAGATCATCAAAGTCTTTGATAAGATTTTTATAAATTTCCGCGATAAGTTTTTCTTCTCCTTGATGAGTGCTAGCAGCAAGAATATAGAAAAAACCCCCTTTACCGAAAATTTCGTCAAGTTTTATTCCCGGAAGATTTGATGGAATATTCTGATCAAATTTCATCGTACCTGTTTTAACTACATTGAGAGAAGGACAGATAGTCTTGAGCCGTTCGACATCAATACTGGTTTGCACACAAGAAACATCGATAAGGGATAAAAAAGGTCTGATAAAACATGCAAAGCTTTTATATCCTTTAAAAGAGTGGTCAGAAATTCTGGCATTCACTTGAACCACTTTCGTTCCTCTTTTTTTAGCCTCATAAATCATAGCAGGCCATATTTCTGTTTCAAAAATTACAAGTACCTCAGGCTTTATAAGGTTAAGAGTTCTTCTGACCATCAAAAAATAATCTATAGGACAAAAGATAACTGTACAGATATTACCAAGTTTATTTTGAGCAAGCGCCTGTCCAGTCGTAGTAGTTGTTGAAATTACAAAACTTAATTTCGGATTTTTCTTCTTCCAGGATTTGATAAAATCAATGGCAAGCTGAGTTTCCCCTACAGAAACTGCATGAATCCAAACTACAGGATGTTTTAATGATTTGAATTGTTCTTTTTTTTCTCGCGAGTAAAGAGAAAATCTTTCATAAAAAGTCTTTTTTACGCCACCCCGTTTTATTAGCTTTAAAACGATTGCAGGTATAAAAAAGATAAATACGAAAGGAAATAAAAAATTGTATAAAAGAACCATAAAAAATAGCGTATTAATCTATCAAAATATATTCCACGGGCGTGTCTTGATTGTTTTAAATTCCAAAACTCAAGAATCAAAAATCAAATCAGCACCAAATTTCAAACTTCAATATTATAAAAAAAACTTTGTCACATATTTTTTGGTTCATTGTTATTTATTTGAAATTTGATTATTGTTATTTGGAAAATTTCTGACTTATTTATAAAGGTTCGACCAATCGGGGGAAGAAAGGTTCATTTTTGATGAACAAATTTTAATAGCTCTGCCGGTAAAAGTATCTACCATATAAAGCTGGTAGAAATAATCAAGTCTTCTCGAACAAACGACGTGCCGGCTATCCGGTGCCCAGGATGGACTAAACCAGTCACCTCCGGCATTCATCTCAACTAGCGTTGACACTCCCGTATTTACGTCATATACAGCCAAAGTAAAGTTTCCGACTTTAGCAGAATATATTATCTTTGAACCATCTGGAGACCAGGATGGATTAACAGCCTGGCTGCCTAAGCACCTGACAGGATAAATCTTATTAGTCGTAAAATCGCTTATGTAGAGACTCGGCCTTTCTGCTACCATATTAGAAACAAAACAAATCTTTTTATTGTCAGGTGACCATGCCGGGCAGCCGTCTACTCCTTCACTGTTTGTTATTCTTCTGGAGCTTCCACCATTAACGTTTCTGACATAGAGTGCAACCTTCTTATCTTTGCTCAAGATCATGGCCAAATACTGACCATTAGGAGAAATAACTCCTCCATTATTCAGTCCCGGATAATTAGCAAGCCTATAAGTTTTTCTGGATTTTGTATCGTAAGCAACTACATCCGTATAATTATTGTGATAAAAAGTATATACAATTTTTGAGTTGTTCATCCCCCACGAAGGTTCGAGGCAAAGAGTATTATTAGCAGTAATTTGCTTTGCATTGAAACCATCAAAATCAGCTACAAAAATATCTTTTGTTTTACCGCGCTGGCCTACAAAGGCTATTTTTGATGCACAAATTCCCGGGATATTAAAAATCTTATTCAATATAGCATCTACCAGTTTATATGCTGTCCATTTTGGATTAGCTGAATCAATATTAATAGAAATTGTAAAAGATTTTTCGCCGGTTACTGTAACTGCAGCTCTGCCGCCTGAGACTGAACCTGAAAGATTATACTTGGCATTTCCAGATGTAATCACATCAAACCAGTCGCAACTTTTTAACGCGCTTAAAACATAGTTAGAAAATTCCTGATTCCCGGATATCCCGGAAAATAGAAGTTTAGGATTTGCATATTCTGCCTGTTTAACAACTGTTACTTGACTGGCAGTAAGCGAAAATACTGCTATAAACACAAAAAAAATACTGCCACATAAGAAATTCTTCATATTCATAATTTGCTCCTAAAAACGTTTAAAAACTTGTGTTGTGATTTTAATCTATATATTTTATCGAAAGTGTTCCAATTAGGCTGCAGTTTATTTTTTGCTAAACATTCTTGATTCATCAAGAATGTAAGTAATTGTTTTGATGCCAAACACAATCAATCCTATGGCATAAGCTCCGATGAAGAACCCGAAGAAATACTTTGCCTCTTTTATATATATTAAAAAAGTATAAGCGCAATATAGCCCAAGCAGTATCTCAAACACTGCAGGAATGATTTTTGAGTTTACTTTGTATTTTCCTTTTTTACTGTTTGTATCTGAACTTCCACTTTTCGGAGTTCTGACAAATTCACTCTTATGCCTAAAAAGTGCTTCAATTACCGCAATGGCATTGTTAACGCATAATCCGGTCCCTATTACTATCATAATCGGAAAATGAGAAATGGAAAACAATCCTCTGTCTAAAACCATTCCGCTTCCGGTATAAAGAGCACATGGAGCAAGCGCGCTTATTACTATTGCGGTCCAGATAATTGGAAGCATAAGACCAATATCGACTTTAGGTACCAACATAAGCACAGGAAGCGTAAATATTGCAAGAATAATCATTAGTAGAGCTACAGTATAATGTGTTAAATGAATAAAGGCTTCCAGCTTTTGCGTAAACGAAAGTTGTTTTGACATTATAATGTCCGGCATTAGTTTGATTGCAGTTTCAATAGAGCCTTTTGCCCATCTTTTCTGTTGACTTTTGAGCGCTATTATATTATTCGGAAGCTCAGCAGGACATACCATATCAAAATCATAAGATATATGATACCCGTGAAGTTGAACTCTGTAAGACAAATCAATATCTTCTGTAAGCGTGTCTCCGGACCAGCCACCAACCGCTTCTATTGCACTTATGCGCCATACTCCCGCAGTGCCATTGAAATTCATGCAAAGCTTATTATAACTTCTGGCGCCCTGTTCGGCTGCGAAATGTCCGTCTATACCTATACTTTGAGCTATAGTAAGCCAGTTTTCATACCTGTTCAAATGTCCCCATCTTCCTTGGACACAAGCCATTTTGCTGTCAGGATGAATCTGAGCTATGGTACGTTTTAAAAAATTAGCAGGAATAACAAAATCAGAGTCAAAAATTGCAGCATATTGCCCCTTAGCATATTTAAGCGCATTGGAAAGGGCCCCGGCTTTAAAATGTTCTCTACTGGTTCTTCTTACCGCATAAATATCAATTGCTTTTTCTTTCCTAATTTGAGCAATAGCATTATCGATAATTTTTACTGTTTCATCTGTACTATCATCGACAACTTGTATTTCAAACTTGTCTTTTGGATAGTCTATGTTTGAAGCTGATTCAATAAGTCTTAAAATAACCTCAGACTCATTATATACAGGAAGCTGTATAGTTACGAATGGAATATCTTCCTGTTTTGTATTAATATAGAAATCCTCTACTTTTTTACTTATCTCAGCTCTGCTGCGCTTTTGCCTTCTATAAAAAAACCATAGCATAGCATAACAATGCAATCCATACATCATAAGCAGGATACTACTTACTATGTATATAGTTAAACAAAAAATCATTATTGCTTGATGCATCAAAATTCTAGAATATAGCTAAATAGTCCTCTATTAATACAAAATACTCCTGTAATTTGCCTTTGTTTAAGGATTTTTCAATAAAAAATTAATCATTTAATAAATAGGTACTTTTAAACAATTTTAAATTTGATCTCGAAACAACCAAAGAAGTGTGCTATTTTTATTTTAATTTACTCAAATTTTTGATTCATAATATAACTAAAATATACAAACAAACTATTTTTATTACAAAAAGATAAAAAGCTCAACCACTTAAAAAGATATTTTTTTAAGCCGGACATCCTTTAATCTTATTTTTTATTGATAGGAAAAACAATATGCCAGCTGGAAAACTTAAAGTAGGAGTTATAGGTGTGGGAGTTCTTGGAAGACACCATACCAGATTGTATAAAGAAAGCGAAAATACTGAACTGATAGGAATTTATGACGCAAATGAAGAAGTAGCAAAAAATATTTCCAAAGAGCATTTTGTCAAAATATTTCATACCATAGACGAACTTGCAGATCAATGCGACGGATTAAGTATAGCTGTTCCTGCGACGCTTCATCATAAAATTGCACTGCCGCTGCTGCAAAAGAAAAAACATCTTTTGATTGAAAAACCGCTTGCAGCTACAGTTCAGCAGGCAGGCGAACTTGCAGCGCTTGCAGAAGAAAACAATGTAGTTCTTGAAGTAGGGCATACTGAAAGGTACAATCCTGTAATGAGCTTTATCGAAGGTAAAGTCAAAGATATAAGATTTATTGAAGCAAAAAGATTGGCCCCTTATCCCCCGCCTCGACCAGGATTGCTCCCAAGAGGAACAGAGGTTGGAGTGGTTCTAGATCTTATGATACACGATCTTGAATTAATCTTACATCTCATAAAAAGCAAGGTAGAAAAAGTTGAAGCCACCGGGATGTCAGTGCTAAGCCAATCTGAGGATATGGCAAATGCTAGAATAACATTTAAAAATGGCTGCGTAGCAGATGTGACGGCCAGCAGAATAAGCGAAGTCCCAATGAGAAAAATGCAGATTTTCCAGTCTGAATCCTATATAATACTTGACTATCAGGATAAAACAGGAGTTGTTTTTTCGAAATCCGCTGCAGGCATAGAAAAAGAAGCTGTGCCTGTTATTGACCACAATGCACTTCAAGAAGAATTGGAAAATTTTATAAGAAATGCATTAACGGCAATAGAAACTAAAAAAGTGCCAGAACTCAAGGTTTCGGGGAAAAGCGGACTTGAAGCATTAAGACTTGCCGTAAAAATAACAGAAGAAATTAATAGGCACAATCGCTATTACAATTTTTCTCAAGCCACTACAATAACTGAAAATTATTACTGAAATTTATAGCATATTCCCTCTGATTATTTTATCCTATTTTGAAAGATAAAAAAGGAATATTTGTAAATGGTGCCGACGGGGGGATTTGAACCCACACTCCCTTGCGAGAACTACGCCCTGAACGTAGCGCGTCTGCCAGTTCCGCCACGCCGGCTTTCTTCGGAGAAGCTAAAAATAATTTAATTTTTGTTTAAATCAAGTTTTTTTAGTTTTATGGGCTATTATATAGCAGTAATATTAAAAAAGGTGCTACAAAATAATGGCGGAGAATAAATGGACAGGTAAGACATTCTCGGTAAAAGAACTTGACAAATTAATAAAAGAACACGGGTTATTAAGACCGATAGCGCAGATATTAGCATGCAGGGGAATATCTTCTGAAAATGTTAAGGAGTTTTTCAATGCTACACTTAATGAGTTAAGTTCACCATATGAACTGCCGGGAACAGAACGGGCTTCAGCCAGGTTATGGGAAGCGTTAAGGAAGGACGAACACATCCTTATTCATGGGGATTTTGACGTTGATGGACTGACTTCGTCAGCTTTGCTTTCCTGGGTACTTATTGAATGCGGTGCAAATGTTTCAATTTTTATTCCTCATAGACTTGATACAGGATATGGATTTACTTCAGAATCACTGGACAATGCCCTAAATGTGTATAAGTGCAACCTGCTTCTTACGGTTGACTGCGGAATAACAAGTAATGAGGCTGTTGACAGAGCAAATGAATTAGGTATAGATGTTATAATTACAGACCATCATGAACAAGCATCAAAATTGCCTACAGCTCATACGATAATAAATCCAAAGATTCATCCTGAATTAAAAAAACTTCATTGCCTGGCAGGGGTAGGAACTGCGTTTAAATTGGCTCATGCTTTTATCAAATATGGAGTAGATAACGGGCTGGTCTTCAAGAAGATTGATTTAAGAGAAGTTCTTGACCTTGTAGCTCTCGGAACTGTTGCGGATATCGTTCCGCTAATGGGAGAAAACAGGATACTTACAAAATATGGGCTCAAAATTCTTTCTAGTCAGGTCAGGCCAGGCGTAAGAGCCTTATGCGAGATTACAGGTGTTAATGCTTCTTTAAAATCAACAGATGTAGCTTTCAAGCTGGCTCCATATATTAATGCTGCAGGTCGGCTTGGAGATCCGGGAGCGGCTTATAAGCTGCTTAATACTACTAGTATAGTCGAAGCCATAGCTCAGGTTAAACAGCTACAGGACTATAATAATCAAAGAAGGAGCAAAGAAAAAGAAATTTTTGAAGAGGCGGAATCTCAGATATATCAAACGATAAAAATACATGAATCCTATTCCATACTTATTTATGGATACAATTGGCATCAGGGTGTAATAGGCAATGTGGCTTCGAGGATAGCCAGAGATTATAACAGGCCTACAATAGTTCTTACTATTATCGACGGACAGGCTTACGGTTCAGGTCGTTCGTCAGCAAATGTAAATCTTGTAAACATCTTGTCAGGAAGCGATGATATTTTGACAAGATATGGAGGTCATCCCATGGCTGTAGGTTTATCTCTAAATCCGAAAGACATAAATTTGCTTAAAAAGAGATTTGAAGATTCTGTGAGTGGTGTAATAACGCCTGAAGATATTATTCCCCAAATGGATTACGATGGAGATATTTACATTCCTGAACTAGATCAGAAATTCTTTGAAGAACTTGAACGCCTTGAGCCCTTTGGGTTTGGCAATCTTCAGCCGATTTTTAGACTGACTAATCTTTCTGTTCCTTATGCAAAGAATATTGGACAGGGACACAGCAGAGGATACCTTAAAGACTCTAATAATTATTCAATACAGTTTATTGCATTTAATTTTTCTGAAGATAAACTGCCTAAACCGCCATGGGATGTTTTGGCTGTTCCTCAACTGAATAATTATAATGGAGTTATGACTCCGCAGCTTAGTATTATAGATATTAAACATTCATCCGGCTAATTATATGGCTCTGAGAAAACTTCAACAGGAGTTAGATTATTTTTTCAATAACGATTTAATTCTTAAGGAAGCTCTTACTCATAGTTCTTACGCGGCTGAAAAAGGATTGCCCTATGATAATCAAAGACTTGAATTCCTCGGAGATGCCGTTATTGAACTGATTGTGACTGATTACCTTTATAACAAATATAGAGAAAAAACAGAAGGTGAGTTTACAGCAATGAGGTCTTCTATAGTCCAGAGAACCACTTTAGCTAATGCTGCTAGAAACATAAAACTTCAGAATTACATATTCCTGGGCAGGGGAGAAAAAGAATCTGATGGAAGCAATAGAGATTCAACTTTATGCGATGCTTTTGAAGCTGTTATAGGAGCAATTTATCTTGATGGTGGACTGGAAAAAGCTAAAAGAATTTTTTTACAAATAGCCGAAGGAATTATCGGAGAATTATCCACAGCAGCTTTCAATTTAAACCCTAAGGGTATGCTGCAGGAAATGTTACAGAAAAAAAGAGGAAGCAAACCTGTCTATGTTCTCAAAGATGTGACGGGGCCTCAACATGTTCCAATTTTTACAGTCGAGCTTTATGTTGATGAAGAGAAAGTATCAGAAGGAAGAGGAAGTAATAAAAAACAAGCTGAAGTAGAGGCTGCAATGGCTGCACTGAATCTTCTCTCTAGAAAGGGTGAAATAAAATCAAAAAACTAAATCAACGCTGAACTCTTTATTCAAACTCAAACATTTATATTCTTTGCAGACTATTCCCCCACACAATAAACCCATCCCTAGTATCGTTAGCCGACAGACTCTATTTTACCCTTAGCGGAACCATCAAAGAGACGAAAGAAAACCTGACATCCCGCACTCTCTAAAAATGCGCGATACCCTATAGAATCGTGCAATGCTGACGCCCACAACCTTTACAGCAACAGCAACTACAGTCCACGGTGCAGCAATCACCAAAAAGATCAATTGGCTCAGTGAATCGCGCAGGATTAGGCACCATCCCGTCAGGAGGGCTAAGTATGAAAGCAGGTTGCTGCATAGCCTGATAATAACGATGAGACATACCCCTGCGAAAAGCAGCGCTCTCCTCAAAGAGCACGTGGAAATAATCCCTATCATAAACCCGGTAATTATAGCCATTCCAATCCCAACTGTCAAAATACCCATCATGTTGTCCTGCTCTATAGCCATCTGTTATCGATTTGACCACGATCATGTAGGAACTAGACGTTAGAGTCTGATGGCATCTATTACGTGCGATCTCCAAATGCTCCGTTCATAGTGTGAGATCGTTCTTCCATACCATGAAAGAAACCCAACGCATAACCATAGGCTGACGGATTTTTGTTGTCAACAACGATCTTCAAAATAATTTTTTCTAGATTTTTTTTCAGATTAAGGATAAAATAAGTAGCAACGTATTTTCCAGAACGTTTATATATGTTCGATATTGGAAGTTTCGGAGGAGAAAGCACAGTTTCACAGTTTCAACCGTTTTTAGTAGAAAATCTGATTACCACAATCAAGAATGGACAAAATAAGGGATTGTATGAGCTGGCATCAAAAAAGCGCAGATGAAGTTATTAAGGACTTAAACTCATCACTTAGTGGGCTTTTTCCGAATGAAATACATACACGCCTTAAAGAATATGGTTTGAATGAGTTAAAGGAGAAGAAGAAAAAGACTCCTTTTATAATGTTCATTGAACAGTTTAGTGACTTTATGATACTTATTCTTATTGCCGCTGCAATAGTTTCCGGTATTATAGGTGAAGTTTCAGATACTATAGCAATAATAGTGATTGTTGTTCTGAATGCTATTATAGGATTTGTCCAAGAATACAGAGCAGAAAAGGCAATGGCAGCGCTGAAAGCAATGGCGGCGCAAGTTGCTACTGTAACAAGAGCTGGAAAGATTACCAATGTGCCAGCTGTAGAAATTGTCCCTGGCGATATTGTATTGCTTGAGGCAGGGAAGGTAGTTCCTGCAGATATGAGGCTGATCGAAACCGCACAATTAAAAATTGAAGAAGCTGCTCTTACTGGAGAATCTCATCCGGTAGAAAAACATATAAAGGTGTTGCATGATGAAATGCTTTCTCTTGGTGATAGAAAAAATATGGTATATAAAGGGACTATCGTCTCTTACGGCAGAGGTATTGGTGTTGCGGTGGCTACAGGAATGGCTACTGAGCTTGGAAAGATTGCCGCCATGCTTCAAGAGGAAAAAGAGGTAAAAACACCCCTTCAAAAAAGGCTCTCCGCGTTTGGAAAGAAGCTTGCTATTGCAGTTCTTGCAATATGTGCGATCGTTTTTAGTATCGGACTGCTAAGAGGCGAACAACCTTTGTTAATGTTTTTAACTGCTATATCTCTAGCTGTAGCAGCGATTCCAGAGGCGCTGCCTGCAGTGATAACCATATCCCTTGCGCTCGGAGCAAAGAATATGGTTAAACAAAATGCATTGATACGGAAACTTGCGGCTGTCGAGGCTCTTGGTTCTGTTACTTATATTTGCTCCGATAAGACAGGGACATTAACACTAAATAAGATGACAGTAGAAGAAATTTATATTGACGGGGAAATAGTTAATAATGAAAAGCTAAAAGTAAAAAGTAATACCACGAACCACGAATCACGAACTACGGGCTACGAACTATCAATTATTCTTACCGCTCTTGCTTTAAATAATGACGCACAAACGGATGCTTCTGGCAGCATAATAGGCGATCCTACTGAAATTGCTTTGTTTAATATTGCTAAGGATAAAGGTTTTGTTAAAAGTGAAATAGAAAAACAGATGCCCAGAGTTGCTGAAATCCCTTTTGACTCTGACAGGAAACGCATGACGACGTTCCATAGAGTTAAGAGCCTGCCCGCCTTTGTTCGTGCCGGACTGGCCAGGGAACGAGTTGGAGACAGCCAGGGGACCACGAACTATATTGCTTTCACCAAAGGTGCAATCGAAACTGTGATAGAAAAGGCCGACAATATATTAACTGCAGATGGAATTAAGGCCATAAATAAGGAAGAAATTTTTGCTGTTAATGAAAAAATGGCTGCTGATGGACTCAGAGTACTTTGCATTGCCATGAGAAAATGGGATTCTTTACCGCAAGACATGTCACATGAAAATGTTGAGACTAACTTTATTATTTTAGGTTTAGTTGGCATGATGGATCCTCCAAGAGAAGAGGCAAGAAAAGCAGTAGCAATGTGCCAGTCTGCCGGGATAAAACCGGTTATGATTACCGGAGATCACCCTATTACAGCAATGGCTATAGCCAAGAGGCTTGGAATCATTGATCACGATACTAAAATGGTAATTACAGGAAGAGAATTGGAGAGTTTGTCTTTGAAAGAGTTTGAGGACAAAGTTGAGCATATCAAAGTTTATGCAAGAGTGGCTCCAGAACAAAAGTTAAAGATAGTTAAAGCACTACAGGATAAAGGGCAGTTTGTTGCAATGACAGGAGATGGCGTCAATGACGCGCCTGCATTGAAAAGAGCTGATATCGGCGTGGCTATGGGTATTACTGGAACAGATGTTTCAAAAGAAGCTTCTCACATGATACTTCTCGATGATAATTTTGCTACTATAGTTAAAGCTGTAAAAGAGGGAAGAAAGATTTACGACAACATCAGGAAGTTCATAAAATACCTGATTACATCTAATTCAGGGGAAATATGGACACTCTTTCTTGCTCCTCTTTTAGGTCTCCCAATTTCGCTCTTGCCACTCCATATACTTTGGATTAATCTTGCTACGGATGGTCTTCCTGCGCTTGCACTCTCAGCTGAACCAGCAGAGAAAGGCTTGATGGATAGGCCGCCAAGGCATCCAAAAGAAAGTATTTTTGCTCATGGGTTGGGAGTTCATGCGATTTGGGTTGGATTACTGATGGGCGGAGTAACTCTTTTTACACAAGCCTGGTCAATTACTACTGGACATGGCCATTGGCAAACTATGGTTTTTACTGTACTGTGCCTGAGTCAGTTGGGGCATGTGCTTGCTATAAGATCCGAAACTCTCTCTCTGTTTACTCAGGGACTTTTTTCCAATAAGCTGCTTTTAAGTGCAGTTGTGTTGACTTTTGTAGCACAACTGGCAACAATATATGTGCCATTTTTGAATCCTATTTTTAAAACGGAACCTTTGACCTTAGACGAACTTGTGCTTACGCTCGCATTGTCGTCAGTAATATTTTTCGCTGTAGAAATTGAAAAGCTAATAAAAAGGAAGAAGACAGCATAATGCAACCATTAGACAAGGCGTTTAAGCAAAAATTCAAAGCCAGTAAATTTATTGTCAATATCAAAAAGAAAAATCAGAAATGAATATTATAATGATTTTACTTTTAATCCAGTTTGTATTAAAATAAGGTTTTTCAGGGAATTTTTATTCTCCCAGTTATAAAAAGCATTCGATCGGATTATATTAAAATAACAGGGAAAAATTTTTAGTTTAGTAATCGTAAATGAAAAAAGAGTTTTTAGATGGAAATTAAAAAAGAAAAAAGAAATGGTATTACTTACTTAAAAATTGAAGGTTCTTTAAATGCTTCAAATGCTTCGGTAGCGAAAAAAAATATAGATGATATCATAGATGCGGAAGGTGTTAACCTGATTATTGACCTTTCTGAACTACAATATATTAGTAGTGCAGGATTGAGAGTGTTTGTTCTTGTCGGAAGAGAAATTAAAAGCAGAAATGGTAAGTTTATTCTTTGTTCTATAGCTCATGTAAAAAAAGAATTTGACATGAGCGGTTTCACTTCCATATTTGACATTCAGGACAATATCGAAGCTGCTTTGAAAAGTTTTAGTTAATGCCTTTTGATCTCCTTCTATCTAATAAATAAAACAGAGACCAAAAAATGGTTCAAATAATCCCTATTTGGAGTTAGGGCTTAAATATAAATATCTATATTTAATAAAATACCATAGCCCGGAATATATTGTTATTATAGCAACTATTCCCATTGCGATACACCATATTACCTTTGTTATACCTTGAAGGGGAAGAATATTGAGCCATATAAGCCCTCCAAATATAAAAAATCCCATCTGCGTAGCAGTTTTTAGCTTGCCAAGTTTGTCTGCTGCTATTACCTCTCCTTTCGATGCTGCCAATGAACGCAACCCGGTAACTAAAAATTCTCTCGCGAGAACCACAACCACAACCCAACCTGGAAGCATAGAATGGTGTGTAATTGGATTAACTGTATCAACAAAGATTATAAATATTGTCATAACAAATATTTTATCAGCAAGAGGATCTATTAATTTCCCAAAATCGCTTATAAGATTATATCTTCTTGCTATCCAGCCATCTATTAAATCAGTTGTGGCAGCAACAGCCGTAATAATGACAGCAGTTATTTGTATAGTATAATCGTACGGGTAAGGGAATTTATAATAAATATTTGCAAGGATAAGAACGATAAAAATAAGAATTATCCTGCTTCCGGTAATTGTGTTCGGCAAATTCATCATGTTTTTGATTGTTCCTAACTTTTGTAGGAATTATACTATATTTATAGTAAATAAGTTACAGATAAAAACAAAAAACTAATTAAAACAATGGAAGAATATACTGAAAGATTGCTTAATTTCAAAGAAACAGAAATGATTAATACTGAAATTATAGAAATTGTACATAAAACAATAGAGTTTATTAGGAGTTTTGAATCTTTTTTAAATTAAATCCGGTTTGAGTGTCTTCGATAATCCAGCCCAACTCCATAAGTTGTTTTCTTGTAGAATCTGCTTTTGAAAAGTCTTTAGCCTTTCTAGCGGCCTGTCTTGCTTTTGCCAATTCCCTGATTTCTTTTGGAATGTTATCTGTTTCTTCTGAAAAATCAAAAACTCCAAGTATTGCGTTGAAACTAATAAAAGCATCTAGTACAGCTTTTGCACCTGCTGCTCCGATTTCTGATGATGCCAGCAGCTTGTTGGTCTCTTTTTCGAGGCTAAATACCGAAGCCAGAGCTTCCGAAATATTCAGGTCATCTGCCATGGCTTCTTTGAATTTTGTTATATGGTCATTCACAAAATCAAACGATCCCTGCGATTGTTTGTTAGCTTTTATCGCCTCATTTAATCTGTTGAAAAAGGATTTAAATCTTTTGAAAGTTTCTCTGGCTTGTTTAAGAGCATCAAAAGTAAAATTAAGTTTTTTTCTATAATGTGCTGATATAAGTACCCATCTTATCTCTTCCGGTAAATATCCTTGTGCTATCAAATCCCTGACAATATAGAAATTTCCGAGAGACTTTGACATTTTTTGTCCGTCTACTACCAGATATTCACAGTGCATCCAGTAATTTACAAACTTTTGAGAGTTTGCTGCTTCGCTCTGGGCTATTTCATCCTCATGGTGAGGAAACATATTGTCTATTCCTCCGGTATGTATATCAAAGGTCTTTCCCAGGTATTTCATGCTCATAGCGCTGCATTCTATATGCCAGCCCGGCCTTCCTTTTCCCCAAGGGCTTTCCCAAGCGACATCACCATCATTTTCTGTCCAGATTTTCCATAGCGCAAAATCAGCTACGAAATCTTTCTCATATTCGTCGGTATTTATTCTTACTCCTGACCGCTGGTTTTGCATGTCAATTTTTGCCAGTTTTCCATAATCAGGGAACTTCGATATTGAAAAATAAATTGACCCGTCTTCACTTTTATAGGCATATCCCTTGTCAATGAGTACTTTTATTAATTCTATCATTTCCTGGATATGATCAGTGGCAGCCGGATAATATTCGGCCTTTTCTATGTTTAATCGTTTCAAATCTTCAAAAAACGCATCAATATACTTTTGGGTATAAACTTTTAATGGCAGTTTTGCTTCTTTAGAATCCCTGATGGTTTTATCGTCAACATCTGTGAGATTCATTACCTGTATTACCTTATACCCAAGATATTTTAGAGTACGCCTCAAAATATCTTCAAAAATATATGCCCTGAAATTGCCAATATGAGCGTAGTTATAAACTGTGGGGCCGCATGTATACATTTTTACTACACTTGGATTAATTGGGTCAAACACTCTTTTTTCTCTTGCCATTGTATCAAAAAAATGAATACGTTGATTCATGGTTGGTAGTTCGTAGTTAAATTTTTAATCCTTTAATTTGTACGGGATGTTTCAAAGTTTCAGTGAAAGCCGAAGCCAGTTCTTTACAAAAGCTTTCGCCTTCTGGAAGTACAACTCCAAAAGATTTGGTACAAAATTGGTAAATGTCTGAAAATCTCAAGAAAACAGGAATCTCCTGCATGATTTTTTTATGATTTATAAGTTTATCTTTTACTATTGGTATGATTTCGTTTATTGTTAAAGTTGCGATATCAAAGCAGGGAAAAAACGCCAGCTCCGTCAAAGGCCCTTCAAGATTATAAAATCTGGATAACGCTTCAAATTTTATATCTATTTTAATGGAAGGAAATAACGTACTGACTCCTGAAATATCTACGATTCCATAATCTATAAGTTCATTAGTCTTATCTGACAGTAACGGCAGAATTTCCTTCTTTTGCAGAATAAGGGTGGATAATTGTGCATTAGTTTTCTTTGTTGGATCTATTTTCTGCATTCTTAAGGTTACTGATTTATAATATCTGGCAAGTTCAAGAATAAGATTAGCTGGAGGATTTTTTATTCCAAGCGAGCTGCATGCTCTAAGAACATTTTTTGCAGCAGCAAGAGATTCTTCGTCGTTAAAGTTGAGGTTGGTTTTTAGGAACTTACTGATAGTTTCGCGAGAAAAAAACTTCTCTTCATCCCTGGTGTTTCCTAATAACCTGAACTTGGTAGAGATTTCCTTATATCCTGCCTGCTCAAGCATTTTTTCAACAAATAAATTAATTTCATTTTCAGAGAATATAACACCTTGTTCGGATTGGTAACGCAGTGCGTTCTCAACCGCATTGGTCATATCTTCGGCAAGCCAAAAGTCTTTCATTCCTACGGAACGACAGGAAATAGTAAGTTTATTTTGCAGTTCTTCAGGGTCAAATTGTTTCTTAGATCCATCTTCCATTAAAATCATTATTGCTGAGGCGCTCAAACATATCATAGAGGGGGTACTCCAAATTTATTCTATATCCAGAAGAATGGAAATTGGCGTGATTAAGGAAGCACGCCCGGTTTTCATGTTATAATTTATTATTACAGCGCAAAATCTCATACTTCCTTTTTCTACAACCTCCAGTCTGTTGGGCATGTCAGTAGTAAATTTATAAATAACGTCTTCTATGTTTCTTCCCAGTATTGATTCTTCTGCGCCTACCATTCCTACATCAGTAATATAGGCAGTTCCGCTTTTAAGAATCATGGCGTCAGCAGTTTGAACATGTGTATGCGTTCCAATTACTGCGGTGACTTTTCCGTCAAGATATCTTCCCATTGCAAGTTTTTCACTTGTAGCTTCAGCATGAAAATCCACAAGTATACATTTTACATACGAGGGAATTTCTTTAAGGATTTTATCAATTTCCATAAATGGACTAAATGCTGAACTTTTCATAAAGGTTCGTCCCATAAGGTTTATAACAGCTATTTCTCCTCCTGCCGGTATTTTAAATATCCCATATCCTTTACCAGGCTGTTTGGGATTAACGTTTGCCGGCCTGATTACATTATGCAAACCTTTTATTTCTTGTTCGAAGTTTTTCTGATCCCAAAGATGATCTCCAAGTGTTATTACATCAATATATTGAGAAATATCTTTTACACACTTGTCTGTTATTCCAGAACCTGAAGCACAATTTTCACCATTAGCCATGCAGAAAACGCATCCATATTTCTGCCTCAGCTCAGGAACGAGCTTCTTGACAGCTTTTCTTCCCCCTTTTCCAACAATGTCTCCAATGAATAGCAGGTTCATTACTTTGCGTAGTCGATAGACCTTGTTTCTCTTATTACGGTAACAAGTATTTTCCCTGGATAGTTCATTTCTTTCTCTACCTTTAGACAAATATCTCTTGCCAGGCACTGTGCTTTTTCATCTGTAATTTTTTCAGGTTCTACGACTACTCTTACCTCTCTGCCTGCCTGCAGAGCGTATGAAGACTCAACCCCTTCAAAACTATTGCAAATGTTTTCAAGTTGTTCGAGCCTCTTGAGATAAAGCTCTGTTGTTTCACTTCTTGCTCCAGGCCTTGAGGCACTTAACGCATCACAGGCATTTACTAATACTGCATAAATGCTTGTTGGTTCTACTTCTTCATGGTGGGCGGCAACTGCATTAACCACAATCGGGTTTTCACCATTTTTCCTAAGAAGGTCAGCACCTATGGCAGCATGTGATCCTTCCATTTCATGATCAACAGCCTTTCCAACATCATGCAGAAGACCTATACGTCTTGCCATTTGCTCATTGAGCCCGAGTTCTGCAGCTATCATTCCCATAAAGTAGGCTGTTTCAAGAGAATGTGCTAACACGTTTTGAGAAAAGCTGTAACGATATTTTAGTCTTCCCAAAAGTTTTATAATGTATGGAGATATCCCCTGTATTCCGATTTCGAGTGCTGCATTTCCTCCAGCATCCATTATATCTTTTTCGACATCTTTCTTGACTTTTTTGGTTATTTCTTCTACTCTTGTAGGATGTATTCGACCGTCAGAAATTAACCTTTCAAGAACCTGTCTCCCGATTTCTTTTCTAACAGGATCAAAACAGGAAATCACAACTGCTTCAGGTGTATCATCTATGAGAATATTTACTCCTGTAGCTGCTTCAAGAGAACGAATATTCCTTCCGTCTCTTCCGATAATGCGACCCTTCATCTCATCGTTTTGAATAGGTATCGTTGCCGTAGTTCTTTCATATGTGCATTCTGAAGCATATCTTTGTATAGCAGAAACAATTATTCTCTGTGCTTCAGCATCTGCCGTTTCTTTTGTTTTTTCCTGTATTTCTTTTATTCTGACTCCCGCTTCATGCTTCAATTCAGAATCGAGTTTTTCAAAAAGCATTTTTTTTGCCGTTTCCTTGTCCAATTCAGATACTCTTTGCAATTCTTTAATTTGCTGGGCTATTTTTTGTTGGAGCTCAGTTTCCTTTTCTGCGAGTTTTTCTCTGGTTTTTACAAGTTCTTTTTCCTTCATCTCTAGCGTTTCATATCTGCTTTCAAGGATATCCAGTTTTTTGTCGAGGCTTTCTTCCTTTGAATCAAGTCTTTGTTCTGTCTTGGTAAGCTCTTTCCTTCTTTCTTTACATTCATCCTCAAAAGCTTCTTTCAGTTTTAATACTTCACTTTTTGCTGACACCTTAGCTTCACGAATGATGTGTTCATATTCTTTCTGGGCGTCATTTTTTATTCTCGCTGCTATACTTACAGCAGTATTTTTTCTAAACGTTGATATAAGCCAGAACAGGCTGAATCCCGCCAGAAGACCCAGCAGCATCCAAATTGCATATAAATAATACATTTTAACAGCACTCCTTAAAATTTATAGGTTAAAAATTAATATTAAAACAAGTGGTCTAACTTCATACACCATTTGATGGCATTTACAACCTGTAAAATCATAATTACGCTTCTTTACTTTTCTTCTTTAAACTATTCCAGAACTTTATTCTTTCTTTGATTTTGCTTTCGAATCCTATGTCAGTCGGATGGTAGAAAGTTTTTTTAACTCCCATGTAATCTTGTCCAGAATAATGACTTGCATAATCATGGGGATATTTGTAAGCTTCAGATTTCTCTTCACCAGTGCTTGGACAATATTTTGATCTGAGATAGACTGGAACAGACTCTATCCTATTTTTTTCTACATCATCAAGCGCTTCTGAAATTGCCATGTAGGAGGCATTACTTTTTGGTGCAGTGGCACAGTAGGTAACGGCTTGGGCCAGAAGTATTTTTGCTTCCGGCATTCCTATCATTTCCACAGCTTGCATTACTGATGTAGCTACCTGTACGGCTCTTGGGTCAGCATTGCCAATATCTTCAGATGCAAAAATTACTATCCTTCTGGCAATGAACATAATATCTTCTCCGGCATTGAGCATTTTAGCCAACCAGTAGATGGCAGCATCCGGATCACTCCCTCTCATACTTTTTATGAATGCACTTATTGTGTCGTAATGTTCATCCTTACCATAATTAACCGATTTTTTCTGAACAGTCTCTCTTACTATCGGTATGTCTATTAAGATTTTGTCTCCATCACGCTTTTTAGACACCATGGCGGAGAGTTCCAATGTATTAAGTGCACGCCTGGCATCTCCTTCGCATACTTCACACAAAAATTCCAAAGCATTTTCAGGAACTTCTATTTGTCCCGAGAAGCCTTTCTTGTTTGAAATAGCACGCTTGACTAAGTCCCTGATATTCTCTTTTGACAACGGCTTGAGATTGAATATCAATGATCTTGACAGTAGCGGGGATACTAAAAAAAAGTAAGGATTCTGCGTTGTTGCACCAATGAATCTGATGTTTCCATTCTCTATATCTGGAAGAAGCGAATCTTGTTGAGCTCTATTAAATCTATGGATCTCGTCAATAAAGACAATTGTTCTTCTTTTATTTATGCCGCGCCGCCCTGTTGCTGCGGCTATTTCCTTTCGCAAGTCAGTGACTTTAGATATTACTCCGGAAAGCCTTACAAACACTGAATCTGTTATTTTTGCAATAATTTCAGCCAGACTTGTTTTTCCAATACCTGGCGGGCCGTAAAGAATAATAGATGTAAAAGTGTCGCTTTCTATGGATTTCCTGAAAAGCTTGCCTGCAGAAACAAGATGTTCTTGTCCGAAAAATTCTTCAAAGGTTTCTGGTCTTAACCTTGCAGCTAAAGGAACATGATTTCCTGGCATGCTAGTAGAACCCTTTTCTTTCCCTTCTTCTATGTCAAATAATAGACTATTAAAACTCATTTCCAAATAATATTTAAAGGGTTAACTTTTTAAATTTATGATACATATTTTTCCCCAATCATAAATCGAAAATCAAAAATTTAAGCGTATTATATTTGCAGATAAAAATAAATAAAATCATTAATGTTAAATTAGTGTAGAAAACTTATGAATTCAATTGTTTCATGGAGTGGCGGAAAAGATTCCTGTTTGGCCTTTTTAAAAGCACAAAAAGCTGGTCATAAAGTTAAGGCGATCCTTACAGCTATGAACGAAAACGGGACGTTTTCTAAATCCAATGGAGTTCCAATAAAGATTATAGAAAAGCAGTCGGAAGCTTTGAGATTGCCTATTATTAAATTCAATACTTCATGGGAAAGTTATGGAAAAGATTTGCTGGAAGCACTTATACATGCTAAAGATAAATTTTCAGTGAAATACTGTATATTTGGTGATATAGACATCCAGAATCATCGGGATTTTGAAGAAAGAATATCCGTCCAAGCTAATTTGAAAGCTGTTTTACCATTATGGGGAATGCATAGAGTTTTCGTTGCAAGAGACATCATCAGTTTTGGTATAAAGTCTAAAATTTCTGTTATTAGAGAAAATCTACCAGATGAAATTTTGGGAGCTGAATTTGACTATAACCTATTGGAAAAATTGGAAAGATTGAAAATAGATATTTGCGGAGAAAATGGAGAGTTTCATACAGTTGTTTATGACACTCCTTCGTTTACAAGGCATAAGTTTTTTCTCAAACGAAAGAAAAACCATACTTTGGACAGAGCTAAACTAATTGAATTTTCAGCAATTATGACACGGAAATGCTACCGATTGAGAAAAACTTGCACTATTTCACATTAAAGGTAAAAAAATCAATTTCGAGCGGAGAACATGAGATAAGTAATGGCGATGTATTCCTTCATATCTTGGATTACTAACCAATTCCTTATGTTCTAAAGAGTGCAGTGCCTGCGTTTAAGAAAATGGGTAGTGATTACTTTCATTTCCTGGCGATCTCCCTGTTAAACTCGGTGATGCACCCCGCAGGATAAAAGTGTGATTCAAAACCTTATGAATGTAGCAGGAAAATTAGTCAAGACATGGACTGACAGTGTTACACCTGAAACGTAGACGATTGGCGGAGAGAGAGGGATTCGAACCCCCGGTACTTTTCAGTACAACGGTTTTCAAGACCGCCGCTTTCGACCGCTCAGCCATCTCTCCGTTAAAAACGGACTAGAAATCTAACGGCTCTTAAATTTAATTCAAGACTGTTAGAAGTTTTTTGTTTTATCTAAGAAGGCAAGACGGCAGACAGATTGACTTTTTGCAGTGATTCTTTCCTAATTCTACAAATAAGGCATGAAACTCTTTGTATATTTGAATATCCTGAGGCAATTTTTTCATAAATATCTCTCTTAACGTTTCATATTTTATGTCAGGATCAAAACCATAATGTCTGGCCATTATTCGTTTTGTGTAAGTATCAACCACAAAACTTGGCAAATCAAATGCATAAAGCAAAATGGAATCGGCGGTTTCATGACCTACTCCATTTATAGTCAGTATGGATTCACGGATATTATTGATATATCTAGTATTTTTCGAGCTAAACTTAACATATCTAAAATTTTCCAGCCACCATTCTGAAAGATTGATAAGTTTTTTCAGTTTTTGATTATAATATCCTGAGGGTTTTATTGCTTCGAGAATAAGTTCTTTTCTATAGGACAATATTTTTTCAGGAGAAACCAGGGCGTGAGTATTCAAATTAACGATTGCCTTTACAACATTTGTCCATGTTGTGTTTTGTGTTAATATAGCCCCCAGCGCTATTTCAAAACGCATCCTGTTATCTGGTTTTTTACCATGATATTCCGGAGTTGTTTTTCCATCCAGCGTAGATGGCCACCAGTTTTGAATTCCATAACTGGAATGAAGTTTTTCGTAAATCTCTAATAGTTTTAACGGCATATAGCGTGTATAATTATTGGACAATAAATTAATAGGATTTGATTATGATTTTAAATCTAAGTAAGAAAACAATTATTTCAAGTAATCCGCTTTATAGGAGAGGTAATGTTTTTGGAGTAGGTTTTTTATTCAGGCACTATTTAAATAAAAATGATGCGGTAGTTTTTCAAAATTGCCAAATTCTATGCGGTCTTTTTTTGAATAGCAAAGCTGATATTCTTTTTATTAATCCTGATAACAGTATTTGCAAGATAAAAGTATTAAAGGAAAGAGTGTTTTTAAGAGTAATAGGAAGGAAGGCAATTGTTTTACTGCCGAATGGAAATGCACATTTTACTGATACTAAAGTAGGAGATATTCTTGATTTAAATGCAGAGCTTACTACTGCTCAAAAGAAAAAATTTCTAAAAATGCCAAAACTGGTGGTTCCTATACCTGGTGCTGTAATCTCAAAATCTGAAAAAATCGAATATTAAATAGTCACCGATTGTTGTCCAGCTTTGCCATAATTCCTCTCGTCTCATTAAAGCTTTGGATTCTCTATCAAGGTTAGAAAAATTGATTATGGGAAAAATATTGCTTGTTTTTAAATCCACCAGAGATGTAATCGTTTCAGAAAGAGAATGTAAAAAGGCGGGTTTTGACTGCCTTGCCGTACCCATGCCAAGAGAACATTCTTCTCAGTGCGGGATAGTCCTTGAAGTTTCCTGTGACCAAAAAGAAAAAGTTTTTGAACTTTTAAGTAGTATTAAGAAAGAGTACAAATATTACGATAAGAATGAAATTGTAAAAAGAAACAAGAAATCCTGTAAAGTTTAAAATCGATCGAAAACGATATAAAAATAATCCCATCAGGTACTGTTTAATTTTACATTTGGAATGTTTCAGACGTTTACCAAATCATTAAGAGATTCTACCCTCTTTGCCTTTTCCCACATACAGAACAGCACCAGTGTCGAGGTCCCTGATTATAGTGAAATATTTTTCTTTATTCTTTACTCTTGTAACATAAATTTCGTCTATTCCTATTTATTCGAACATTCTTGATTTTTTAATAAATGATAAAAACCTCCTGGGGCGCTTGCATATACTGATGGTTTTTCCAGAGCAAATTCAGCATTTGCTTCAACTGATCTGAAAATATATATAATGCTGTGGTGAAGACAGCTTACAAGAAATATGCTGCAGTGAAATTCATGCTTGCTAACCGCAATTGTAAACAGCTGTTACTACTATTGAACTGTTTGTACATAGAACTACAATAATGTCATTATGAAAGGAGGAAAAAATTATAAGTTGATTTACATAAACACAAATTATAACAAAGTAAACAAGACAAAGGATTAATTTATGAATAAAATGTTAACTCTAACGATTGTTGCAGCCGTAATATTTGTTATACAACCATTAGTTCTGTCTCAACAAAAACAAGACACTGTGCCTGTTTCAACTGAAAGGAAAGACAAGATAAAAAAACCGTCACATGATGATGTAGTCGAAAATCTCCTTCAGGACACGCGGCGACCAATACATTTTCCACTGGAAAGCGCTAACCGCCTTGCGGATTGCATTCTTGGTAATGATGACTGCACATTCGTGTACGTATACAGGTCTATTCCTATGACCATAACCTCTTCTTCTACGGGAAACAACCCCGAGGCTGACTGTGTAACAATAGATTGTACCAATGATAAGCATTATTTCGCAGGAAATTGGGTGTTCGAAAAACAGGATAATGGCATGTGGATTAATACAGACAATCCTTGGATACATGCTCCTTACAGTCAAAAATAACCCAACGCAGACAATCCAGTTTTTATAAAAAATTAATTGTATTTTATCGATTTGACAAATTAAAAAACTTGATTAACTTTATTAAAAAAGTGTGAATTTCACTTAATAGGGAAAACGGTGTAAATCCGTTGTGGACCCGCCGCTGTAATCGATGACGAAAGCTTGAAAAGTCACTGTCCCGCGACTGCGAGATGGGAAGACGAGCAAGTAGGATGACTCGAGAGCCAGAAGACCTGCTTTTTATTAATGGAAGTTTTTTAATCGAGGAAAGTTAAAAAACGCAAAAAAAAAGAAGGTTAAAAACGCTATCTTCTACGGGCTAACTGTAGAGATAGCGTTTTTTTTATTGCTCCTCGTTTGAATCCCTTCCAACAACAATTAACAAACAATCACTCGAGGAGGATTAAAAATGTCAAAGTCAATTTTATCTTGGCTAATTATCGTAACTTTTTTTGTCAATCAATTCGCATTTGCCTGGTGGCCATTTAGTCGCTCCACAACTCCACCAATACCTGTAGATACACCAGTTGTAACCGTAACTGTTGATCAAACTCCTGCGTTAGGATACACAAGAATAAGCGGAGCATGTGGCAAAGTTCGTAGTTTTTTAGCTGGTGTCGGGAGATTTTGTCATAACCATTCTGATCTTATAAGCAAAACGGTTATTTTAACCCTCGATGTTATGTATGTTGTAGGATCTTTCTCAGAATACGGTGCTATTGCAGATGTAAGTATCATGCTTTTAAATTATGCTGGACTTATCGGAGTACCTTTTGCTACAAGGGAAACTGCAAAGGCTATTGGAGATGCAAGGTATGCACTTAACAGAAAATGCCCGGAAGTATTGGTGTTTAGCGTACTTAAGGGTTCTAATAGTTTTTATTCTGGAACAGCAACAATTGCTTATAGCATAGGAGGTTCATTGTTAAATTTGAAAAGTACTCACGATGCTGGAATGGCCATATTTAATGCTCTCAAAGTGCCAGGATTTGTCTTTCTTGTTTTAAACCTTGTCTTAGATATTTATCAATTTAAGAACAGCAAAAGAATTATTAAAGAATTTGAAGATCACCCTGTTTTGGCAAGAGAGGGAATTTCTTTATTAGTCGATCCCAGTTGTATACCTGAAAACCAAGAAGCAGCAACACTCAGCGCTAGAATACGTATTCGAATGGATGTAGTATCTTTGAAGGATTTCCAAGATAAGGCAAGAAGATTATTAGTATGTGAACGAACTCCTCTTCTTGGGGACATTGAATCGCAAGCTACTCGTGAACTGCCTTTCACTTTTATCATAGATAGTATCAAACTCCAATCAAGATATGCTATTGGTGACCTTATTTTAAATCTTTTTGGAGATGCAGGAATAGGTGCTAGTAGGATTCTCGGACCTGGAAAATATCAGGCCTGTATAGATCTTGGAAGCGCATTAGCTTGGGACTCTATATTAATGTATAAAAAATGCAAACAGGCAAGGCTGAGGAAAATGCCCGTTCAAGCCGTTACTAATAATGCAATAGTCCCATACGATCCGGAAATTGGAACCTTACAAAGGCAGGGCATTGAGAGAGAGCAAGCTACTGATATTGATACTGTAACAATAGGTCTTCTTGTAATAAATACTTCCAGTTCCAGAGAACTGAATGAACCACCAGAATTTCCCATTCCTGACATTGTAATAGATATAGTTCCTGAACCTGTAACAGATAGATATGCTATTATGTTGGCAGAAAATCCGGATATCCCGATTGAAGTTCGTATAGCTGGTGCGCATAGTTGTAATCCTATGGAATCACGCGATTTGGTATATAATTCGGCTATTCCATTAGAAGTTCGCATAGCTGCCGCACACCATTGTACTCCAGAAGATTCATACGGTATAGCAGTAAACGAATCACTTGATATTCGTATAAGGGTAAGAGCTGCTCAACATTGCACAGCAGAAGCAGGTGATCTACTTGTACATAATGAAGGAATCCCAATTGAGATACGCAGAGCTGCGGCTGGAATTTCTGAATTTAGAAATATTCTCGAGTCTGTACACACAGAAGAAGGAATGGTTGAAGAACTCTCTATAGTTCCTTATGATTATGATCGGGAAGAAGAAAGACTCTATCCTGTTTTGACATCCCCATCTTTAGATGATGATAGATTCGTTTCTCTTTCTCGTGCTGAACTTTTTGCTATAGCTTTAGACCCTGACGAACCATTAGACGTAAGAATCGGCGCCGCCTGTTTACTAAAATAACTAATAATTAACAATTAATAATTAACAGTTCGGTTTTGATTCTGTTTTTGAGTATTTCGATTATAGAAGAAAGAGGAACTATCTGCTTATCCTTGCTTCCACGGATAGAAAATTCTACTGAATTAGTTTCCAGTGTTTTTGGAGATATAATAACTCTCAAGGGAACGCCGATAAGATCGGCATCATTAAACAAAAATCCGGCCTTTTCGCCCCTGTCATCATAGAGAACTTCAATTCTAGCGGACTGCATATCCGCGTAAAGTTTTTCCGAAACGTTCTTTACATTTTCATCTTTAATATTGAGAGCGCAAATATGTACTTGATAAGGAGCAATTGACATCGGCCAGATCGGGCCATATTCATCATGAGATTGTTCTATTACGGAAGCCATACTTCTGCCTATACCGATACCGTAACAACCCATTATCATAGGTTTTGATTTGCCATTTTTGTCCAGATAATTGCAATTCATTTTTTTAGAATATTTTGTACCAAGCTGGAATATATTACCTACTTCAATTCCTCTCTTTTCAACAAGCAGTTTTCCAGTAATAGGGCACGGATCACCTACCCTTACTGTAGCTATTTCAACAACCTCGGCGCCGGACAAATCTCTGGACAAATTGAAATTTTTGAAATGGTAGTGTTCTTCATTTGCACCTACCACAAGGTTTGAGCTTTCCGCAACCGACCTGTCCACAACTATTCTTATCTTTCTTTTATCAAGGCCAATTGGTGACGCATAACCAGGAACAGAACCTGCTTTCCGTATCTGATCATCGTTAGCAAAGTTGATTATAGGTGTTTTGAGGTAATTCCTGAGCTTGGTTTCGTTAACTTCAAAATCTCCGCGAATCACTACAAAGATAAGATTTTCACTGCCATCAACATAAAACACAGCCTTTCCAGTGTGTTCAGATTTGACACCCAGAAATGCAGCAACTTCTTCGATTGTTGTCTTGTCAGGAGTATAAACCTTTTCCAGCATTTTTGGTTCTTCAGAAACAAATTTCCACGCGGCTGTAGCTACGTCCTTGTTTGCCCTGTATTTGCCGCACGGTGACATAAATATTGTATTTTCTCCAGCCTCAGATAGTGCCATAAACTCGTGGGAAACCGCGCCTCCCATCATTCCTGAGTCGGACTTTATAGAAACCACATTATTCATTCCAAGCCGCCTGAAAATTTTTTCATAAGCTTGATGAACTTTTTCATAATACTTTTCCAAACATTCCTGCGATTCATGGAAAGAATAAGCATCTTTCATTGTAAACTCTCTTACTCTTATCAGCCCTGCTCTAGGTCTGGCTTCGTCTCTATATTTGGTCTGAATCTGATATACCATAACAGGCAACTGCTTGTAACTGTTAACTTCTGTCCTGATCAAATGACAGACCGCTTCCTCATGTGTCATTCCGAGAAGCATCTCTTTTTCATTCCTGTCTTTGAATCTTAAAAGCTCTTCTCCAACATTGTCATAGCGCCCCGATTCATCCCATAATTCCCGCGGAAGAACAACAGGCATTAATACTTCCTGCCCGCTAATGGCATTCATCTCTTCTCTGATGATAGACTCTATTTTTCCAGCAATGTTCTTGCCAAGCGGCAATAATGAATAAATCCCGGCAGAAACAGGTCTGGCATAACCACCCCTGATTATAAACTTATGACTTATTATTTGGGCATCTCTAGGATCTTCTTTAATCCTCCTGCCTACAAGTTTGGACATTCTCATAATAAACTGTGTTTTTTATATGATTTTATTGAGTGTTTAGCCGTTATACTTAAGTATAAGCATAGTTATATCATCTGACTGTATTGCACCCGCAGAATGTTGATCAACAGCTAATTTTACATTATTAATAATATCTGATACAGTTTCATCCTTATTTTTAACAAGGACATCTATTAGTTTTCCTTCAGAAAATTCTATATCTTCAGTATTCATAGCTTCAATAACTCCATCTGTGTATAGGAAGAATATATCCTCAGGTAAAAGTTGAAGTCTATCTCCAACGTAATTTACATTTGCTATAATTCCTAGCGGCGGTTGAGTATTTTCTACATGATAATAATAAAACCCCTTCTTAGCTGTATGAATAAGCGGCGGATTATGAGCAGCATTACAGTATTTAAGAACTCCCGTCTCTATATTAAGAATCCCTAAAAAGAATGTTACAAACATATAGGATGTATTATCCTTACACAAATCATTGTTCATAGCAGTAAAAACTTTAGCAGGATCCATGGTGAGACTTATTTTGGCTCTTAATAACGTCTTAGCTACTGCCATAAACAAAGCCGCAGGAACTCCTTTTCCTGACACGTCTCCTATTGCAAAACAAAGATGCTCTTCATCTATAAAGAAAAAATCATAAAGGTCTCCACCAACTTCTCTTGCCGGAAGTAAAACTGCATATAAATCAAATTGCTTCAAACATGGAAATTTTTGAGGTAGTAAGTCTTGCTGTATCCCACGAGCTATACTAAGTTCTTTTTCGATCTTTTCTTTAGCTGCAGTAGTTTTCTGCAAATTAGCTATGTACTTTATTAGATTTTCCTGCATAATACGAAATGAATTGCTCAATACGCCTATTTCATCATTATATTTTGTCGTAGGAATCTTTACATTAAAAATCCCTTTACCTATTTTAAGAGTCGCATCTGCAAGAGATCGCAATGGAGCAATCGTACCATGTATTACTAACCCAATCATAACAAGAACTAAGATATAACCAGCCAATCCTATTATGAGAAGCTTAAAAGTAAATCTTCAAAGGTTTGATAAAAGCTCCTCTTCAGTAATAACTATACCTAATGTCCACTCTGTACTTTTCATTGGCCGATAAAAGGTAAACGCTACCTTATTTAACGTACGTGAAAAAAATCTTTCGTGTCCTGTTTTTCCAGAAATCATATCTTCACCTAATAACTTTTTATCAGGATTTAGGGTAAAAAAGCTCTTACCTTCGTATTGTTTGTTTGGATGAACTATAAAATTCCCTTTTAATGAAAGAAGAAATGCATAACCATTTTCACATAAATCGCAATAGTTAAGATTAGATACTATTGTTATTAGCCAATCAAGAGCTATATCACATTCCACAACACCTACAAATTCCTTTTTACCATTTATATTTTTAAAAATTGGTTGTGAATATGCGATCGTTAATTTTCCTTCAGTGCCGAGGTGTGGCTCACTCCAGACTCCATGTCCTAGTTTTTTAGGTTCTGTAAACCAATCCCTTTTAAAATAATCATATTCAAAAGTTCCTATGTTTACACTTTTAATTCCATTCGTTGTTTTACAAAAAGCCAGTCCACTATAATATTTATCTTTATCAAATCTATACGGTTCAAATGCAACCGCAATACCATAAATTGAAGGATTGCTTTGAACTGTAGATTGCAGCATTAGTGTTAAGTCACGTCCAATCCCCCAGGAAATGTTGGAAAGGCTAATGATATCTGCTATATATTCTGTTATTGTTTTTACGGGAATTAGGATAGCGTCTACATGATTTATTGCTAATTCTGACACGTGCCTAACATGTTCCGAAGTATGTTCTGTAATGATCTGTTTTGAAACCCGATAATTGTAAAATAAAACTCCAACAAATACAATAACTACACATGTTATTGTATAAATGCTAAGTCTAAAAGCAAAACTGCGCTTAATACTAATCATATAATTTTGCTTCCCATAAATAATGTAGCGTTTAAACTACTACTCCTTTAGTTGATTTTAATTATCTTAAATATTTCCCTTTTTGCAATTACGACTTCAAAAAATCTTGCCTTTTCGCCTACTTTTTATGGTATCCGAGAATATAAAACCGCTCTGGGAAATAAAAATAGCACTCTATAAAAAACGAAACGAAAAAAAAATTAAGATTTATAGTGGCTGGCTTACTTCATTAATTTTTTCCTCTACATACCGACACCATTTATCAATCTCTTCCCTGGTAAGGTCAGGCGGTATTTTTATACTCTGTCCGACAGAAAGTTCTGCTGTACTAAACGGCTTAGGGATGCGATACTTGCACCAGTTGTCTAATTCCCAATATTTTGAATAATTAACTCCCATAGGCAGTATTGGATATCCAGTTTTAGACGCTAAAATTATTGCCCCTTGATGACACTTATATCGTGGCCCCCTTGGACCATCCGGAGCAATATCTATGTTATATCCTTTTTCAAGCAGTTCCATTGCTTCCATAACTGCACCTGCTGCCCTCTTGGATGAAGACCCCTTTAAATAATTAACACCAAATTGTTTTACCATGCTTGCCATATGCTGCCCGTCTCTGGAAATACTAATCAATGCGTATGTCCTTTCTAAAATATTTCTATCGAACATCTGCACATATAAAAATGATCTGTTATGCCAATGTACGGTAATATAAGGTAATTTGTTAATATCAACGTTACCATAAGGATCAGTTATCTTCCTCTTATAAAACAAAATTCTTATCAACCTCAAAAATAAGGCTGCAAGAAAGTAAAACCAATTCGGAAGCTTCTTGATTTTCATGACCTACACCGTTTACAACTAAACTTTTAAAATAATTTTTTTTTTACTTTCAATATATTCGGAATATGTTATTTTACTTGCCTTATCTGCAAAATTCGTTTCAACTTAGATCTATTCAGGAGAAAAAATGTTAGCAATATTTGTTTCTTTAGGCATCGGGTGCTTTCTGGGAATCCTGATGTTTAATTTTAACTTTCATATTAATTGGTGCATGACTGTCGGATTCTTAGGATTCATCACGGCTCAAATACTCACCGGGCTTTTAATAAGAAAACTTATCAAAAAGCTAACCAACAATATCCAGAATATAATAACAATCGGACAGCAGAAACTTAATAAAAAAATCCAATTTTTCCAGACCAAACCGCAAGGTGGAATAAAGACAATGCAAAAACTCCTGGAAAAGGATCAGCACATTTTTATCAGACAGGCAATCGAGGCTACTAAAGCCTTCGAAAAACTATATTCCTGGAATCTGCTCCTTAAAAAACAGGTAAATACCATGAGGATGCAGTTTTATTACCAGCTCAGAGAGTTTGACAAAGTTGATGAACTTATGCCTAAAGCTTTATATGTAGACCATATGTCAATAGCTATGAAAATGGCAAGGCTTTATAAAAATGAAAATGAATCCTATAAAAAACTTTTCTATAAAAAAATTAAAAAGTTCAAGAATGAAGATTCTGTACTTCTTTACGCTCTTTATTCATGGATACTTGTTAAAAAAGGAGAAATTGAAGAAGCTATAAAAGTGCTCCAGCAAGGAAAAGAAAAAACAAAAAATGAAGTTCTTGAAAGAAATTGGGAAAGCCTTGTAAATAGTAAGGATAAGAAATTTTCTAACGCCGACCTCGGAGATATGTGGTATGCTCTCTATCTAGAGGAAGTCAAGTTGCCAAAACCCAAACAGCAAGTAATGCGCTATAGGTAATTTTTCGAATAGACGGAAGCTGCTTCTATTTTTGAAAACTGTTCTTCTATCCTTTTTCTTTGTATGCTTTGTTTAGTCTGCAGGATTAAAATCTTTTTATTAGCCTCTTCAAGCTGCGTTGAAATTTCAGTTTTATCCGAAATCAATTTTAGGTTTTCACTCTCAATTCCAGAAAGCTGCGTTTTTAAACAAGAAATTTCATCTGCCATTCTTTTCTCTTCGAAAATAATAGATTCCATCCGAAACAATAATTCAGACTTATCTCTCTTAAGAGATTCGACAATAGAAAGAGAATTTTCAAGTTTGTTTTTCAATAACGCCTGAGAAGCAGCACCATCTGATATTTGTTGTTTAAATTCATCTATTTTTTGAGTTAGCCCTTTTATAATTCCAGCCTTTTCTGTTGTTTCTTTTTGTAGGACAGCCGTTTTATTTTTTTCATTAAGAAGGCTTCCTTGAAAATTCTTGTTAATACTTTCAAGATTTTTTGCTCGAATTTCAACTTCCTTTAAATCATTCCTTGTTGATACTAATTGTTTGTTTAGATTTTGGAAATTCTTCTCTATATCCATGTTTTTATTTAAAAGTTTTTCATACTTTTTTTGTACTGAAATTACTCTCTTCTCAGATTTTAAAACAGATTTTTTAGCTTGAGTCAAAGCTAAATTCGCTTTGTCATTTGCATCTTTTTGAGACTGCAACAATTTGTCTCTCTCAGATATTTCATTTAAAAGTTCGCTAACACGCGCAGATGTTGCAACCCTTTCCTTTTCCAGATCATTTAATCTGCTTATTACAAATGCTAATTTGAGACTAACATTTTTATTCAAAGCTTCTTTTTCGCAGTCATTTGCCATTTTCTGGTCAAAACTTAAAGATGAAGCTTCTATTTGTTTAAGCTGCTCTTCTTTTTGCTGTTCCAATGTTTTGATCTTTTTCTCGGCTTCCTTCAAATTATTAATCAATCCTAAATTATCAGTTGCCAATTGAAAAACTTTATCGCCATTTTCCCTACCTTCTTTTATTATTGAATTAAGCTTGGTTATTTGTAATTCATAATCTCTTTTGGATTTCGAAAATTGCGCAGAATGTTCTGCCAATTGCTGTGTCAAGTTATCTCTATCTTGTTTGGATTTATTAAGAGAAATTGAAAGAGTATCTATTTCCCCTAACAAATTACTGATTTGTTTTTCCTGATCCTTATTGATTCTCTCTTGAAATTTTATTTTGGTTGAGGCTTCCGCATATTTTTTTTCTAAAGCATTTCTACTATCCTGAAGCTCTCCAAGTTCTTTTTGGAGGTTCTTATAATCGTCTTGATATTTTGCCAAAGTACTGCTTTGAACTAAGAGCTGCTGTTCAGAATCTTTGAGATTACGTAAAACCTCAACAAGCCTGCAGTTTAAAGCAGTTAAGTCCGCGCCATCCTTTTTTTTATTGACTGCTTCGAGTTGTTTTGTTAGCAAATCTATTAGTGTAGATTGTTCGCGTCTGACTTTTTCCAACTCATTAATCTTTGCATTGAGAGAAATGTTTTTTTCTTCAGAAAGGGAAATAAGAAAGTTGGAATGTTGTTCTTTCTTTTCAGCTTTTTCCAGCTTATCTGCAAGAACTTTGATTCTTTCAGAAAATCCTTCTTTGTTCATCTGTTCTGCCAGTTTTATCTGGTTTTTATATCTCTTCATCAAGTCATTGTATCTATCAAGGTGTTCATCACGTTCCTTTTTAAGGCTGGCAAGTTTAGAATTAGAGTCATTTATAGCATTCTCGAGCTGATTTTTAATTCTCTCATATTCCTGATTTTTGATATTACTGACTCTTAACTGATCACTAAGGTTGGATACATCTTTTAATTGAGCAGAGTTTGTTTTCTTTAATTGGTTGATTATAATTTCTGCATTAACCAGCTCCTGGTGGATTTTGTTATTATTTCTATGGAGACTGGCATAGTTTTCTTCCGAATATTTCATTTTGTTTAAAAGCTCATTGAGTTTTTGTTCCTTCTCTGTGTTCGCAACTTCCAATTCTTTAAGCTTTCGGCTAGCCTCGTTTAAATCTTTTATTTTCTGGTTATATTTGTTTTCGCTCTCTAAACTGCTGGAAAGATTGTCTTGAATAAGGCTAACTTGTTCTTTTTCCAGCTTTTCTTTTGCCTCCTGGATTGAAGCTATCTGCCTTTTGTTTTCTTCTGCCTGTAGTTGATAATTGTGTATTTGTTCTGACAATTGCTTCTTTTCTCGCTCCAAATCCAGATTTTTACTTTCAACTATTACCAGATTTTTCTGCTTACTTTCGAGATATTTATATCTGGTTGTAAGCAGGTTATACTTTTCTTTGTTTTCGGCTAATTTAGCTGCCATTTCAGTTGTTTTTTTTGAATATTCCGATTCCCTTGTTTCACTTTCTTTAAGCAACTTTCTCAATTTTTCAATCTCTTCACTAACAACAGAATATTTGCTCTGGAGAAAAGATATTGTTTTAACAGCTTCTGCTTGAACTTCTTTTGATTTATTCAGTTCATAAGAATAGGATTCTTTGATGTTATTAAGCCTGTCTATTTCTTTCTGAAAATCCTCTACTTGCTTTTTAAGGCTGCTATTTTCCTGGGACAATTGGGAAACAATAACATCGTCGCTAGTTTTTATGTTTGTTTTTAAACTGTCTGACTTCTGCTGCTCTTCCTGAAAATTATTGTTGATTGCAGACAATTTTTTGGCAAGGGTATTTTTTTCGATTGTAAGTCGCTTAATTTCGTCAGATAATGATTCTATTTGTCTTGATGCTTGTAAGGACTTTGATTCTCTATCTCTGGATTTTTCATCTTCAACTTTTAATCGGTAATCAATATCAGCTTTTTGAAGCACCATGTTATTATACTTTTTCTTGAATTCATTATGCTCGTTTTCTATTTTTTGCTTTTCCTGTAATATGTTTTCAAGTTTTTTGCGCTGCTGCTCCATGTCATTTCTCAGGTTTTCTATCAAATTAGAACTCTCAACTGCGTCTTCTCCGAGTCCATCACTAACCAGAGAATATTTTTTCTCCAGTTCTATTTTTTCTTTCATTACCCGTTTGATAGTTTCAGTTGCTTCATTGTTTTTCAAAAACTCCTCTTGATTTTTTTCTGTACGGCTCAAGGCGTCTTTCAGCCTATCCTGTTCGTTTGCTAGTTTATCCTGATAATCAACAAGTCGAGTCTGAAGTTCAATATTTTCTCTAATTAAGTCATCAGAAGATTTATCCATATTGCCTTGAGCCAGTTTATTCTTTATAATTGTTTCTTTTTCCTCGCAATGAGTTATGCGGTAAGAAACAAGTTCGGGATTCCAATCAGGGTATGCGTCATGAAGATCATTAAACTTTTTAAGAGCTTTTTGGTAATAAACAAAAGATGAAGAGTAGTCTTCGGTATCATAATATTGTTCTGCTTTTTCGTATAGAGAATACGCAGCTAACCAGAAATCTCCTGCATCCTTATTATTGTCAACTGCCATTGCAGATAGCAGTAAACTGAAAGAAAAAGTAATAATCAAAAAAGCTTTTAAAAATTTCATCCTGATAAACATATCCAGTCAATTGTATAAATTCGTCTTAGGGTATAATTTTAGCATAAAACCTTCTAAACGAGAATATGTAATACCATATAAACCTTCAAAGATATATTGTTTATGAAAAAGATAGGATATATCGGCTATGGGCACATGGCACAATCCATAAACAGAATTTTTCTCAAAAAAAATATATTCCAAAAGGAACAAATTATTATATCGGAAACACCAGAAGCTGTGGAGAAATTACAATCGGAAAAAACTCTGGCTGGTATCAATATTATTCCAAATAATAACTTCGCAGCAAAAAACAGTGATATATTATTTCTCTGCGTAAAACCTCTTATAGCTCCTAAAATTTTATCAGAAATTAAAAATTCTCTTTCTGAAAAACAGCATCTAGTATCTATAGCTGCCTGTTTGAAAATAGAAGAAATAGAAAAATTTTTCAGTGGGAAAATAACAAGAACATTGCCTGCATTAACTTCCGAAACAGGCTATGGAATAACTTTTTTTACACACAATAACAATGTATCTCCAAACGAGAGAAAGTATCTGGAAAAGATTCTTTCAGCGCTTGGATATTTACAGGAAATAAAAGAAGAAGATTACAAGTTTGTCATTAGTCTGACAAGCAGCGCACCAGGTATTATAGCCGGTATATTTGATATGTACGCAGCATCTGCCGTTAAAAATTCAAAAATATCTCACACCGAAGCATGCAATATGATAGCTAAGACCGTTATGGGCACAATAAAAGCTGTTTCTGCCAATAATATTTCTTTCGCTCAATTTGCTGAAAAAGTAGCAACCAAGGGCGGAATAACCGAATCCGCTCTGAATGTACTGAAAAAAAAACTTCCTAATGTGTTTGACCAGGCAATAAAAACATCAGTCAGAAGAAATGATGAAATCGAACAGCTAATCAGAAAAGAGACGGAAAAACAAATAAAATAGGGGGAAAACACCTCATTTGATTTATAATGTAGATGGTTTAATTTTTAGTCGAAAATTCAAAACCGGGCATTAAAATGAAATCATTAGCTCTTTTCTTCACATTTATAGTAGGGGGTCTTTTATCTTGCGAAATTTTGTCCTGTACAGCTATTTTCGTCGGTAAAGAAGCTACAACAGATGGATCTGTTATTGTAACCAATTCTGATGACGCATTCGAAGATAATAGGTTTTTTTATATAAAGCCCCAACCTTTTAAATTGGGAGAAAAGAAAACAATATACTATCAAAAACAAGCCAATGGATTTATTCCAGAATTAGGCGGTGTACCCTATAGGAATTATGTAATAAACACCCCGAGTTCTGTATATAATACTGGAGAAAATCCCAGTATTCCTCTCGGTTGTATCCCTCAGGTAGAAAAAACCTATGGTTATTTTGTGAATACCTATCCCATAATGAACGAACATCAAGTCAGTATTGGAGAATCAACATGTGATGCCAAAGTTATCCCAATGCCTGAAAAAGGTAAACGAATCTTTTATTCATCTCAATTAGCTGCAGCAGCTCTTGAAAGATGCAAAACAGCAAAAGAAGCTGTACTGCTTATGGGAAAACTAATTGAAGAGTATGGTTACTACGGCACAGGTGAGGCATTGATTGTAGCTGATAAAAGCGAAGGCTGGTTAATGGAAATGTGCGGTTATGACAAGGATGGCTCAGGTGGTTTATGGGTAGCACAGAAAATTCCTGATAACAGTATATGCGCGGTAGCAAATCAGTTTAGAATTCAAGAAGTAAAGGAAAATGATCCTGATTTCTTATATTGCAAAGACCTCTTTAAAATTTGTCAGAAAAAGGGCTGGTGGAATCCTGAAGAAGGATCGTTTCGCTGGGTAAAAGCAGTATCTAATGGAGAATTCCATCATCCATACTATTCTCAGAGACGCATTTGGCGTATATATAGCCTGCTCAAACCATCTGCAAATTTTTCTCCGTGGACAGATGGTCCATTTACTACTCAGTATCCTGTCAGCATAATACCTGATAAAAAGGTTAGCGTCCAGGATATAATAAAAATACATAGAGATTATTACCAAGGAACTGAATTCGATTTAACAAAGAATAAAGCAGCAGGGCCTTATAGGAATCCTCTTTTAAATGAATGTCCAGCAAAAAATATTACTACAGCGAATCTGGCAGATGTAAAAAAAGACGTGAATGGTTGTTGGGAAAGAAGTATAGCCATCAACAGATGCAGTTACTATCATGTTAACCAGATGAGAAATTTTCTGCCTGATGAAGTTGGTGGTGTAATATGGTGGGGATTTGACAGACCGGCTGAAACATGTGTGATGTCAATCTATGCCGGAGTTACGGCTGTACCAAAATCGTTTACTATTGGAAGTTACGTTACTTATAATCCCAAAAGCGCATGGTGGATATTTAACATTGTAGCAAACTATTGCCAGCTGAGATACTCTTACATGATTAAAGACATCAATGCTCTTCAAAAGAAAATTGAAGATAATGAGTTTGCTATGCAGCCAGCTGTTGAAAATACAGCAATCTCATTGATAAATTCAGGAAATATCGACTTAGCCAGACAATACCTGACTCAATATTGCACTTCTAATGCCAATAGCGTTCTTAAACAATGGAAAAAGCTTATGCAAAAACTTATTGTAAAATATAATTATGAATACATTGTTTCTGAAGACGGCAATACAGAACTTATAGGATATCCGGAAAGTTTTCTTAAAGATTCAGGGTATTACGGAAATCTCCAAAACTATAGATAAACTTATCTCATTATTATTAACAAAATAAATAATTATTAATTCAAGAGAACTATGAATAATTTAAAATGGTGGCAAACGGAAATCATATACCAGATATATCCTCGGTCTTTTCAAGATTCTAACAATGACGGGATAGGAGATATTCCTGGTATTATAAAACGGATTGATTATCTGAAAAGGATCGGAATCAAAGCAATCTGGCTTTCGCCTTTTTATCCATCACCCATGTATGACTTCGGTTATGATGTGTCTGATTATAAAGCCATTCACCCAATCTTCGGGACAATGCGAGACTTCGACGAGCTATTAAAAGAAACTCATAAACATAACATGAAGCTTCTTATAGACCTTATACCTAATCACACGTCAAGCGAACACAAATGGTTCCAGGAAAGCAGAAAATCAAAAACCAACCCTTACCGTGATTATTATATTTGGAAAGATCCGAAGCAAAACGGCAAAGAACCCAATAACTGGCTTAGCTACTTTGGGGGTTCTGCTTGGGAATTTGACGAAAAAACAGGGCAATATTATCTACATCAATTTCTTAAAGAACAACCTGACTTGAATTATCAGAATCCGAAAGTGCTGAAAGAAATGCTGGATATAATGGATTTCTGGCTTGCTAAAGGCGTAGATGGATTCAGAGTCGATGCTATCTGCCAGATATGTGAACATCCTAAATTCCCAAATAATCCAATCAATCCCAAGTGGAATGGGAAAATTCCAATAGAAAAATATATTCTGAAATACACAGTAAACCAGCCAGGTACGCACAAGATAGTCAAGGCAATGAGAAAAATCGTAGATAAATACAATGACAGAGTGCTGATTGGCGAAGCTTATCTTCCATATAAAGAACTTCTGAAATATTATGGAAACGACGATGAATGTCATATGCCATTCAACTTCCATCTCTTGGAAGTAAAATGGAAAGCATCAGCGATAAAAAAGAAAATTAATGATTACGAAAAAACCCTGTCTGAAAAATATTGGCCTAGTTATGTCCTCGGAAACCATGATCAAAAACGAATCGCATCAAAAGTCGGCACAGAAAAACAAGCACGAATAGCCGCAATGCTTCTATTAACACTCAGAGGAACTCCAACTGTTTACTATGGCGATGAAATCGGAATGAAAAATGTCAGGATCCCGAAAAACATGGTACAGGATTCACCTGCTCTGAAACAACCTGAAATAGCCGATATCGTAGGGAGAGACCCGGAACGGACGCCTATGCAATGGGACAAAACCGCAAACGCCGGATTCTCCGCTAAAGGGGTAAAAACATGGCTACCCGTAGCTAAAAATTTCAAAAAGAACAATGTAAAATCTCTGGAAGCTGATAAGAAGTCTATACTTAACCTTTTCAAGGCATTAACCAAACTTCGTTCAGAAAACAACTGCCTGAATTCCGGCAAATACAAATACATCCCGACTTCGGAAAAAGATATTTTCGTTTACCTTCGTTTTACTGACAATAAAAAATTGTTGATTATTCTCAATTTCAGCTCCAGGAAGATTAATCTTGACTTAAGCAAGAAAATAAAAGGTAACGCTGAAATTCTTTTATCCTCTGACATGACACAAAAAGGCAATGTTGCCTTATCAAAGCTCAAAATCCTCCCGAATTTGGGGTTAATATTGAAAATATGTATAGAATACTGAATTTGATTTATTCCTTCCAGCTGGGAGGTTAGCTAGCAGCCCAAAAACAATATTGATTGATTCTTAATCGTCAAGGAGCAATTACTTATGAATATGATTAATAAAATATTTGATAGATTATATGTATTAATTCAGACACTTATTGTGTTTGGGAAAAAAGAGAAAATAGAAAAAACAGAGAAAAAAAAAGAACCAACATCTAAACGTACAGTTATTGTGTCTAATCGCTTGCCTGTTACACTTGAAATCCATGATGATACGATTACCTATATGCCCAGTTCAGGAGGGCTTGTAACAGGCCTGCAATCATTTTTACAAAACAAGGCCTCCGATACAGCTGCTCATGAGTTTATCTGGATTGGGTGGCCTGGATGTTCAATCCCTGAAGAAAAAAAGGAAGAAGTTATAAAGAAACTATCTAAAGAATACAACTGTATTCCTGTTTTCATTGACGAGAAAATGATGGATAAATTTTATCATGGTTTTTGTAATAAAACAATTTGGCCGTTGTTTCATTATTTTCAGGTATATACCGAATATAATGAGGAGAACTGGCTCAACTATATTGAGGTTAACAAAGTATTTCATGAAGTTGTGTCAAAAAATTTGAATTCTGGAGACGTTGTATGGGTTCATGATTATCATTTAGTGCTTCTGCCGCGAATGCTTAGAGAAACGCATTACGATGCTCATATTGGTTTTTTTCTTCATATCCCATTTCCTTTTTTTGAAATATACCGCTTGCTTCCTAAAATATGGCGCGAGAATATCTTATTGGGTTTGCTTGGAAGTAATGTTATAGGTTTTCATACACACAATTATGTTCAGTATTTTCTAAGCTGTGTTTTGCGTATTTTAGGTATTGATCATTCCACTGGACAAATTACTTACGGTAATCGTTTGATTCATGTTGAATCATTTCCTATGGGAATAGATTTTAATAAGTTCAATTCTTTCGCAAAAACAAAGCAATCACAGGATGAGAAAGAAAAAATAAAAGAATTTGCTGGTCAAAAAAAAATAATTCTTTCCTTAGATCGTCTTGATTACACTAAAGGTATTTTGAAACGTCTCCAGGGGTTTGAAAAGTTTTTACAAAAAAACAAGGAATGGCACGGTAAGGTTGTACTCATGCTCATTATTGTACCATCACGTACCTTAGTTGATTCATATCAGCTGACAAAAAAACAGTTGGACGAAGAAATAGGCAGAATCAATGGTAAATTTACCGCGTTGAACTGGACACCTATAATATACCAATATAAAAGTATCCCATTCGAGCAATTAGTCTCACTTTATGACGCTGCTGATATAGCTCTGGTTACTCCCCTGCGCGACGGCATGAATTTGATTGCAAAAGAATACTTAGCCAGCAAGGCTGATTCAAGCGGAGTATTGATTCTCAGTGAAATGGCTGGTGCGGCAAAGGAATTAACTGAGTCGTTGATAATAAACCCTTACAATTTAGAAGAAATCGCACAGGCTATTGAGGAAGCTCTTAATATGCCGCGAGAAGAGCAACTGCGTCGTAATCAGTATCTTCAAAACCGTATCCAAAGATACAATGTAGTACGTTGGGTACATGAATTTCTTTCTAAGCTTGAACAATCAGCCCAGATTGTAAAAACAAAGGCAATATTCCTTGATGAAAACTTGCAAGCACGTTTATTTGCTACTTACCAAAGGTCATCAAAGAGAATCTTTTTTATTGATTACGATGGTACTCTCAAACCCTTTGCTAATACTCCAATTCAGGCAAAACCTACACTGGAAATTCTCGAACTGCTCCAGACATTGAGTCAAAACCAATTAACCCATACTGTAATTACTAGCGGGCGTGATAAAGATACACTTGAAAATTGGTTTGGACATCTATCCATAACATTAGTTGCTGAGCATGGGATTTGGATTAAAACCCAAAATCACGAATGGCGCTTAACCCGGAATGTAAAGAATGACTGGAAAAAGCAGGTTTTTCCCATTCTTGAAACGTATACTGACAGTATTCCTGGTACATTTATTGAAAATAAGGATTATTCACTGTCATGGCATTATCGCATGGCAGATCCCGAACAATGCTTGTTAAAAAAACGGGAATTAATTGATGATCTTGTTCATTTTACGGCAAATATCGATGTCGTAATTGCGCAGGGGAATAAAGTAGTCGAAATCAGAAGTAGTGCTGTTAATAAAGGAACTATTGTTCATGATTTTACTTCAGGAAAAAGGTATTCGTTCATTATGTGCATTGGCGATGATACAACTGATGAAGATATGTTTAAAGCAGCACCACGCATAGGAATTACTATTAAAGTCGGACAGCAGGAAACTTCAGCAAAATATTATGTGAATAATTCCCGGGAAGTTATTGCCCTATTAAAAAAATTTGTGTAACTTTTCAAAAAAATATCATATTGGTAAAAGGCGGGCTATTTATGGGTAACAATTCAGTCGCATCAACACCTTTTCTATTTTGTACACAGTTAAATATTACAGAACTTTTAGGCATTAAAGTTGCCAATGTATACGATTTATATAAGCAAATAAAAGAAGTTCCAGGCTCCAGTATTTTTCATCATACTCATTGGTTTCTGCTGCAGCATCATTATCTTGCTCCTGGCCCTTCTAATGATTTTGCTTATTGGGTAACATCAGCATTAGGAGAAGAAAGCTTAGGAGAACAATTATCCAGCATAGATACGGTTCAATTTTGTACTATTAATGATTTAAGAAAAAAAATTGTAAGTACTATTAGTATGTATTTGAAAAAAAATCCGTTTGTTAAAAAAAAACATGTGCGCTCCGGAGAAGAATTTTATTTTGCTAAATCAATTAGCCTTATTATATCTACTGAACATCAAGCCCATACTATAGAAGAATTTATTTCACTATTAAACATAATTACACATGAATCGTTATACTACCATATTTTTGAAGCGCGGCTGCGTCTTGGAGGCAAAAGCAATGATTTTTCAAAATGGCTCTCGGATATGTTCGGAGAACATCATATCGCCGAAAAAATAGAACAACTTGATCCATATGCCTATACATTTGAGGATTTGCGAACAGAAATTATCAATCTTATCAGTAAAAGGATATTATCTCATGTCTAAATTGGATAATTATGTACCAATAGTTGGTCAATCTGCTATAGATGACATAAAACATATTGCTGATAAACTCAAGGGAAAAATAATACAAAATATAAATTCAACTTCTGTTGGTGGAGGTGTAGCAGAAATTTTAAGTCATATGATACCTTTGCTCAATGATGTTGGAGTTGATGCGCGATGGATTTAATTAAAGGCGGAGAACAATTTTATCAAGTAACGAAAAAAATTCATAACCTTCTTCACGGGAAAAAAGAAACTTTGCAAAAAGAGGACTTGTTAATATTTCTTGAAACAAGTGCTATGAATATAAAAAATCTATCTATCTATGGGAATATTGTATTTATTCATGATCCACAGCCCGTCGCGTTAATAAAAAAGAAGAAAAACGAAAAATGGATTTGGCGCTGCCACATTGATATATCAAATCCCGACATGATGACTTGGCGGTTTTTAAAACGATATGTAGAACGTTATGATGCCACAGTGTTTTCTGCTCCTTCATTTTGTCCAGATCTGCCGCTTAGAAAATTTCTCATTTCCCCTTCCATTGATCCATTAAGCGATAAAAATAAAGAACTCCCGCAGGAGATTATTGAAAAAGTACTTATGAAATATGGGATAGAGCCCGATAAACCAATAATAACACAAATATCACGATTTGATAATCTAAAGGATCCATTTGGTGTTATTGAAGCATTTTTGCTGGTACGCAAACATATAGATTGTCAGCTAATTTTAGCAGGCGGAGGAGCTACTGACGATCCAGAAGGTTCTCTAGTCCTACAAGAAGTACAGGAAAAAGCAAAAGAACATCCGGATATTCATGTCTTGTTATTACCTCAGGATGACATTGAAGTAAACGCACTTCAACGTGCTTCTACCATTATTGTACAAAAATCACTTAAAGAAGGATTTGGGTTAACTGTTGCGGAAGCTTTATGGAAATCTAAACCAGTAGTTGCTTCAAACGTTGGCGGTATTCCGCCGCAGATTAAGCATAATTATTCAGGCTTGTTGTGTCACTCAATTGAGGGAGCAGCATATGAACTTAAAATCTTGTTGAGCAATCCTACTTATGCTAAAAAATTAGGGGAAAACGGACATGAACATATTAAAAACAACTTTCTTATAACAAGACATATCATGAATTATCTGCTTCTTTTTCTAGCGCAATATTATTCTGAAGATATTATTTATTTATAAAATAAGTAAAACATTCTTTCTTTTCATATAACAATCCTCAAGTCTTTCCTCTTAAGTTTACTTGTAATAACATGATTTTATACTATTTTTCTATATTATAAATTCAAGTCTTCTTAAACAAAAGAATAACAACACGAGGAGTTACACCAGTGAGGAAAAACTAATATAAACAGCAAACAATAATTACAATATATTTTTACAATAATTGTCTGTTTATATTCATTTTGGGTGTAACTAACTAGAAGTTTACTTTTTGAGTCTCATCGATTAAACTCCATACGAAAAAGCATAATTCTCCCATTCTGAAAACAAGCAGGCATTCAAACAGAATCAAGGAGAATTTTATGTTTTTAACTTTTAGTAATATTTCATTTTCATACAATACGTCGGCAGAGCCGCTTTTTGAGAATATTTCAGTATCATTTTCTGTAGGGTGGACTGGTGTTATAGGCGAAAACGGTTGCGGGAAGAGCACTCTTCTACAGCTGGCAGCACAAATATTAAGGCCATGCTCAGGCAGCTTAAGCAGCAGCAGTTTGGCTGTTTACTGTTCACAGCGCACTGATTTTCCGCCAGAAGAACTTCCTGACTTTTCTTATGCGTTAGATACTCATGCCTGTAAATTGAAAGGAATTCTTGAGATTCGCGAAGACTGGTTTTCAAGGTGGAAAACACTTAGCCATGGTGAACGGAAACGATTACAGATAGCAGTAGCTTTATGGAAAGAGCCTAAAATATTGGCTGTTGATGAACCGACCAACCATCTTGATAGGGAAGCAAGAGATTTGATAATCGCATCTCTGTTGAGTTTCAATGGTATCGGCTTAATCGTCAGTCATGACAGGGAACTGCTTGATAAATTATGCAGTAAATGCCTCTTCATAGATCATCCGGATATACGATTATATATCGGAAATTATTCAAAATGTACGGCTCAAAAAAAGATCGAAGAGGAAACTGCTATCGTAAAGCTGCAAACAGCAAAAAGAAATTATGAAAATTTGAAGAGAGAAATTCAGAAACGTAAAGAATCGGCAGAACGGGCAGAAAAAAGCAGATCGAAAAGGCATATTGACAAAAACGATCACGATGCCAAAGAAAAAATAGACAGATATATCGTGAGCGGCAAAGACGGGAAAGCCGGACAGCTCAAACGGCAGCTGGCAGGAAGATTACAACAGTCTCAGGCAAAAATGCTTTCTATAAGAATTAAAAAAGAATATGATACTGGAATCTGGCTTAATAGTAATGTTTCCGGAAAAAATTGTTTATTCAAAATTCCTGAAGGACAGCTAAACCTTGGCACCAGCAAGCTCTGTTATCCTGGACTTGAAATGTATTCGACTAACAAAATTGCAGTAACCGGAGCTAATGGTACGGGCAAAAGCACTCTTATCAGGCATATTAAAAACATTGTGGATATTCCTGAAAACAAACTGATATACATTCCACAGGAAATAGATATAGAAATTTCAAAAAACATTATTCGATCGATAATGGAGCTAGCAAATAATAAAAAAGCCAAAATAATGTCCATTATCAGGCATTTGGGATCTGATCCTAAAAGAGTTCTTGCTGCAAATATTCCTAGTCCAGGCGAAGTAAGAAAACTAATTATAGCAAAAGGAATTCTCCAGGAACCTTACCTTATCATAATGGACGAACCGACAAATCATCTCGATCTTGTTTCAATTGAATGCGTTGAGGACGCATTGAAGGATTGCAGCTGCGCTCTCCTGCTAGTCAGCCATGATTACACATTTCTAAAAAAATTAACGATTCAACAGTGGCATATTACAGAAAATAATGGAACAAATGAACTAAGCAGGAAATTCTGGACGTGACCATATCTTCTACCTATGTCGTGTCAATTTTTTAAAACCGGTTAAATATTTTGTTTCATCTTTTCCCATTTTAGCAAAAAGAGTGTGTACTTTTGATATTGTTCAGTATATAATGCCACAGAAAAGCATTTCAAATTAAAGGAGGTGTTATGAAAAAGGCAAGTCTTAGGGTAACTGTCAGACTATGTCTTAACTAATACAGATAAAAAATGAAAAATAGGCGTAAACCTCACCTTTGTATACTTGAATTGCCTAATTGGTTTGCCGTCGCAACAAGCTCTAAACTAGCATGTTAAACAATGCTTTTGATGTAAGAGCAATAACTGCAAACATAATATGGAGTTTGGCTTTTTTCTGCCCTTTAACACGAATATCCTCTAAGCCATAATTATCTTTGAGTTCAGAATTTGCTCTTTCAGATGTAGTGCATTCGTTGTATCTGGGTTCCTTTGCTGGTTCAAATTCAATTTTATCTCCTCTTCGAGGATTATTGTCTATAATAGGGATATGGTTCAGCCTGTCGGAGAAGTTGTGAATTTCCGGAGCATCATATGCACTATCCATCACGTCGTACAAAGATACTACTCTCTCTTTGCACATCTGCATAAGAAGAATTGCCACCTGAGAGTCGTGCACGGAAGCAGAAGAAACTATGGCACTTACAGGAACTCCTCCATCACCTAAGTTCCTAGAGCAAGAAGCAAGACTAGCCTCAAAAACGGTGTTCAGTCTAAAAAATTCTGACTACAATTTCACTTTTATCATCTTATTAGCCTGAAAATGCCATGATTTGCCATATTTGTCAAATTAATAACCAAAATTTTTTATAAAAAAGTACTGCCTACGTTTTTCACGATTTTAGCCTCAAAACAGCCATTTTCTTCACGAATTGTAAAACGGCTGAGTGCCAGTTTCCAGTTGCGTATTGGCATGGTCCATTTTTTCGCTGCATTTTCTTATGCCAGATACATTATCGAGGGTATAGATATTTTTGTGTGTCCATCATAACACTTCCTTTTTTTATCTATGTACCCCCCCATTTATTTGGCATAATAAGGTATTAATCTTTCGCCTTCTACGGATTCAAATGAAATGCCATCTTTTGAATATGACGGTTGCAAAGAAACTTTCCCTCCGCCTTTTAGCAGATCAATAGAGAAGTGGGGTGTCGCGATGGATGACAGATTCTTTCTGAAATATCTCAGGGTTTCCAACCCTTTCTCTATTCCCGTGGCAAAGTGTTTTACTCCTTTTACCGGATCCAGATGAAAAAGATAGTGTGGCTTGATTTTATTCTTTACGAGTTTTCTAAAAAGTTCCTCAAGAATTACAGGAGCATCATTTATTCCTTTTAACAGGACAGTTTGATTTAATATTGGAATTCCTGCTGAAATTATCTTTCTGCAGGCGGTCATAGATTTCGGAGTTACTTCGTTGGGATGGTTAAAATGAGTTACAAACCATATTCCATCATAACTTGATAAGACTTTTAATAATCCGCTGTCAATTCGGGAAGGATAGGTAACAGGTACTCTTGAAGCAATTCTTACTACCTCAATGGTTCCAGTAGAAAAAATTGCCTTTAGTATGGAGTCAAGTTTAATGTCTGATAATATGAGAGGGTCTCCTCCAGACAGCAAAACCTCTTTGATTTCGGAATGTGTTTTGAGATAGTTAACGGCATTTCTTAATTCCTTATTAGTTATGTCATGACGGACTGAACCTTGCGTCCAATACCTTTTTCTGAAGCAGAATCTGCACTGGGTTGTACAGCTTGTTGTGGTTAAAAGCAGAGCTCTGTCTTTATACCTGCGAATGAGTTTCGGTACAGGCGTATATTTTTTTTCACACTGTGGATCGTTATCAGAAGTACTGTCGTTTAATTCATTAATAGCTGGAATACATTGTTTCCATATTGGATCATCAGGAATATTGTTCTTATTGACAAGGTTTAAATAATATTTCGAAACGAGAACAGGATATTTTTTTTCTGCGTCATAAAGATATTTTGGGATTTCTATGTGTAGCTTTTTTTCTATATCTTTAAGAGAATAGAAAAATTTCGTTTCCCGTTTTTTGGATTTTACTTGAAATGGCATTTATCTAGTTATTAATTTTTTACTGATTATTTTCTGTTTGTGATGTCGACTGTTCCCGGGAAGAAGAGTCTATTGTTTCTTCAGCATTTTGTTGTTCATCTTCAGAGAAGTCGTCGTCATCAATTTTAATAATCTTAGCTACGCTAGAGATAATATCATTTTTGCCTCGCAGGTCCATAATTCTTACGCCTTTCGAAGCTCTGCCAATGGTTCTTAACTGATCTGCAGAAATTCTGATTGTTTGTCCGCCTTTTGTTGTAATTAGGATTTCATTTCCAGCTTCTACCTGGATTACGGAAATTACTTTCTCTCCTTCTTTCAGGCGCATATTTACTACACCCTTTGCGCCTCTGCGTGTAAGCCTATATGTATTAATATAACTGCGTTTGCCCATTCCACCTTCGCTTATAACTAATATTTGAGCGGAGTTTTCATCTTCGGGAATTTCCCGGGTTTCTGCATCTTCTATTTCTTCAGTTTCCGGAACTTCTGAAGATTCTTGTAATTCCTCTTTGCCATTTTCTTCCTGCACTTCAGGCACATTTTGATCTGAAGCTGTTTTGTTTTCTACAGCCAGCATACTAATCAGGTAGTCTCCTTCAAGTTTAAAGCGCATACCTGTTACGCCTCTTGCAGTTCTTCCCATAGGCCTTACATCTGTTTCCTTAAATCTGCATGCCATGCCAAGAACACTGCCCATCAGGATATCAAATTTACCATTTGTCAGTGCAACGTCCATAAGATCGTCGCCTTCTTCAATAGTTATTGCCCTTATTCCTGTCTTTCTGAGGTTTTTAAACGCAGATAGCGGGGTCTTCTTTATGTAAGCATTTTTTGTTGCCATAACGATATATAGGTCATCTCTTTCCACGTCCTGCTCTTTTACAGTGAGAAGGGCTTTGACCTGTTCTCCAGGCTCTACCTTTATTAGGTTTATGATGGCTTTGCCCATGCTGGTTCTTGAGCCTTCCGGAATTTCATAAGCATAGAGCCAGTGCATGTTTCCTTTATCGGTGAAGAAGAAAATAATGTCATGGCTGTCTGCCGCAAACAGGTGTTCTATATGGTCTTCTTCTTTGGTATCCATTCCTTTTACTCCCTTGCCTCCTCTATGCTGGATCCTAAATGTATCAGCGGGAACTCTTTGGATGTAACCAGTATTTGAAACAGTTATTACGCAGGCATGTCGTGTTATTAAATCGGCTATGCTGAAGTCTTCTGTTGCTTGTTCAAGAGAAGTCCTTCTTGCGTCAGCATATTTTCCTTTTACTTCGAGAAGTTCTTCTTTGATAAGATTGATTCTAAGCTGTCTGCTGGCTAGCAAAGATTTTAGATAGTCAATATGCTTAACCAGTTCGTTATATTCTCTTTCAAGGTCTTCAATTGCTAGTCCTGTGAGCTGATGCAGTCTCATTTCAAGGATTGCGCCGGACTGAGTTTGAGTCAGGCCAAACCTCACCTGCAGAGCTGTTCCAGCCTGTTCCTTATCTCTTGATTCTTTTATTATTTTGACAACTTCGTCGATATTCTTTACAGCAGTGAGAAGTCCTTCCAGAATATGTGCCCTTGTTTGAGCTTTTTCCAGTTCAAATTGAGTCCTTCTCGTAACTACTTCCAGTCTGTGATCTACGTACGCTTGAATCAGCTGTTTGAGATTCATTATTTTGGGTTTATTGTGATCTATGACCAGAAGCGTACATGCAAACCCTGTTTCCAGTTGAGTATGGGCATATAACTGATTTAAAACTACGCTGCCCATAGCATTTCTTTTTATATCAATTACTATTCTTATACCAGCTCTTCTACTGGTTTCATCTCGAAGTCCGGCTATTCCAGTTATTTTTTTATCTCTAACAAGGTCGGCAATCTTTTTTACCATGTTTTCCTTGTTAACAGCGTATGGTATTTCAGTGATGATTATTTGTTCTTTTTCGTCTTTTTCTATGATGTCTGCTTTTGCACGGATTTTTATTACGCCGCGACCAGTATGATAAAGTCTGTGTATTTCGGAAAAGCCTTTTATTGTTGCTCCTGTCGGGAAATCGGGCCCTTTAATATGTTCCATTAGTTCTATTATCGAAATCCCGGGATTATCCAGGAGTGCTACTGTAGCATCTATTACCTCTCCCAGATTATGCGGCGGAATAGAAGTGGCCATTCCAACACCTATTCCGGTTGTGCCGTTTACCAACAGATTTGGAAATTTTGCCGGAAGAACGGCAGGTTCCATGTTTGCTTCGTCAAATGTAGGAACCATATCTACAGTATCCTTATCAATATCAGCAAGAAGTTCTTCCGCCAAACGTTCCATTCTGCATTCGGTGTAACGGTATGCTGCAGGCGGATCCCCGTCTATGCTCCCGAAATTACCCTGACCATCTATTAACGGACTCCTCATTGCGAACTCCTGTGCCATTCTGACAAGAGTATCATAAACAGAAGCATCGCCGTGCGGGTGGTAATTCCCAATTACTTCTCCTACGACTTTTGCGCTTTTTGTATAAGCATGAGATTTTGTAAGCCCAAGCTGTTTCATGGCAAATAGTATTCTTCGATTGCCATGTTTAAGCCCATCTCGTACATCGGGAATTGCTCTCCCTACATTTACACTAAGGGAATACTGCAAATATGCGGTGTGCATTATCTCTTCAATATTAATGGAAATGTCATTTACTGTAATGTCTGTATTGGAATCAATCATTATCCAGCCTCGAATTATTAATTAAAATTTCTATATAAAAATGAAGACATTTAAAATACTTCTTTCTTCTATTTTTACCAGCCTCTTTTTTGAGTAAATTTTTAAAAGAAAATTTCTATTTTCTTTGAAATGAAAAATTTTTAAGATTAATTAGAGCTTCCACACTTTTATGAAAAATTTTCGATAATAGGAATAGAACTAAAAGCTTAGGAGTAATTTTGAATATTTTACTTACAAATGATGATGGTTATAATTCTGAAGGGCTGCAAGCATTGTATAGATCTCTATCAAAAGATTACAATGTTTATGTAGCTGCTCCAGCAAGTCAGAAAAGTGCCGTTGGCCATGGGGTATCTCTTCGTACACCCATGAAAATTCATCACATAGAAGGCGGTTATGCAATAGAAGGGACTCCAGCTGATTGCGTAAAAGTTGCTGTTTGTGGGTTCTTCAGAGATATTAAATTTGATATGGTAGTTTCCGGTATAAATGATGGGGTGAATCTGGGTAGTGATGTTTTTTATTCAGGTACTGTAGCTGGTGCAAGAGAAGGGGTGATTAACAATATTTCAGCTATTGCATGTTCCATGGATAGGCCGGTATCTAAAGAAAAATTTGAAGCTGCTGCAGAAATTATTAGAAAGCTGATCTTGCATCTTGAAGAAATCGATATATCTGAAAGATATATTCTGAATGTAAACTTTCCATCATCAACAAAATTTAAAGGCATATTCCTTACCCATCTTGGGAATAGAGTTTATGATGAAGTGATATGCGTTGAGAATAAGGAAGGGATAACGTATGCTACGGTCGTTGTTGATGACGGAGTAACTTTTATTAGCAAGGAAGGAAGTGACACTGATTGTCTTCACGCTGGTTGTGTTTCAATTACTCCCATGACTAACGAATTTTTTATTCCCTCATTTACTTCAAAAATATCAGACTTGGTAAAAAAACTCGAGATTCTTGTCAATGGTTCGTAGTTCGTAGTCGGTGATGTCTTGTCTATAGTCTACAATTTGTTAATGTTCCAAATTATGTGATAATCTGAGATTAATCGGAATAAAAGGACTACTGCCGGTAATGGTTTATTTTTTTGTCCACGAATGGCTCGAAAAAAACACGAATTTAAATTATAGCTTTAATTTCTGCAGTTCGATATTGGATATTCGACATTCAAAAAGGAGGTTCTTTGGTTACGATATCTTGTATCCATGGCATATAGCCAAATTTATCTTTTTCATATCCTGTCGCTAAATATAAACTCTGAAATCCTTGTTCATAAAGGAATTTTGCAAAAACTTCACCTGTTGTTTGTTCGTTAAGATCAGAATCAACGTAAATAGGGATATTTCTATTATAATAGTCCATGACCTTTTTAAAATCTTCTGAACGATTAAAAGTTGCTATCTTCTTCTTAACAAGAGATGCCTGCAAATTCCATGCCTCAGTAAGAGTTTTATCATTGTCTATAAATATTAGTTCTGGCTGTTTTTGTACAAGGTTTTTTACTACAGAGATTGGAATGTACGGCGCAAAACTTTTAGGAATAATTTTAATTCCCAGTGTCTTTATTCGTTCTCTGATTTCCTGCTCTTCATGTCGGCTCGTTACCAATATTGCCTGCTTTGTCAAATCTAACTGTTCTATCAAGTCTAAACCTGTTTCTTTAGAATTGATCAGCTCATAATCAACTAGAAACAAATCATATTTTGAACGTGAAGTTTTGCAATATTCAGAAAAGTTTGATGGTTCATAGAAATGGTCAAGTCTAACTAATTTTTTTCCAAGATGTTCACGAAAATGCGCTTGCCAGATATTATGGATGGACTCATCATCATCCAAAATAATAATATGCGTATTTGGAGAAAAAATAACAGTGCTTTGGAACCATTCGGGTTCTTCGGCTATTGGAAGAGTAACAGTAAAAGTTGTTCCTTCTCCCACTTTTGATTGAATGTCATAGTTTCCATTCCATTTTTTAATATTTTGAATGGCTCCGGAAATACCTAAACCAGCTCCTTCTTTCTTGCCAATACTTATTCCGCCTTGTTTTATTTTGGGAAGCAAGTCTGCAGGAATTCCTTTACCGTTATCAATAATTTTTATTATGAGCATATTTGATTCTTTTTCAAGAGTAAGACAGATAACTCCATCTGTTCCATGAATAGCTTCAGACGCATTATTAATCAGATTAGAAATTACTCTTTTAAACTCTCTTGCTTCAAGGCGTACAAAACTGCTATAAGCAGCATTCTGAATCTCTAAGATAAGGTTAATAGATTTGTGAGCTAACTGGATTCGTTTTTCTGATGTTAGTGAATCCAAAAGGCTTGAAACTAATTCTGGTTTCATATCTTCTGTTATTTCAGCTGCCTTGCTTTTGCCTTTTAATCTATGCGTTTCTAATAGATTATTAGCAATATCGTTTATACGCTGTGTAGCATTTCTAACTAACACTCTCTTTTGTTCAGGTAGTTCAGTCAAGAGTTTTGATATCATATCAAGCGCTGCCAGGGGAGAGCGAATATCATGCGCTACTTGAGTCGCGCAATTAAACAGTTCCAGCTGTACCTTGTTTTTCTCTTTTAAAACCTCGAATGATCTTGTCAAAAAATTTTCCAAAAGTTCAAATTCGTAAACACTGCTTTTGAACTTTTCCTGTACTATATTCATCTCTTTCCCATTCATATACGAGTCTATTATAACCTTGACCCTCTCAAATGGCGCGGACAAAACTCTCGCAAGTATCGAGCTTATTAAGACAGCAAATACTGAGAACACAACCAATACCGATGGTAAATATTGTAATGGGAGTGTCTTTAGTAAGTTATATTCGACAAGAATCCCACAAAAGGCAATTAATAATACCATACAGAGCAAGAAACTCCAAAAAGCACATTGCGCTTGCACACTATTCAGACCATTCAGCCATCTATCCATCTTTAAATCTGGCAAATTTTTTAACATATTACTTAAGCCAAAAGTACTTAAAAGCAGTCCAAAAATCCACGTAGGTTCTACCCAAGAAAGTGGCAATAAACTTCGTGTCAAATGACTCAACTCAACAAAAAAATCAGTTGCAATAATAATGAGAAAACCTGTAGCTATAAAACGAATTTGTTTATTAGCAGCAATGGCTAAACATAGCAAAGCAAAAGAAAAACCTATAAACAGACAGCATAATTTGAAAAAGGAAATTCCCTGAATTTTCCATGTAAGATCAGTGAGGAAAAAAATTGCAAAAACAACTAACATTATCATAGCAATTGATAAGTATGAAACTAAAAGAGTTTGACCATTCTGAGTTAATTTTGATTTTAAGAAAATAATACCCAAAGCTAAAGACTGAAAAATAAGAAACCCTATAAATGAAATTTTGGTAGTTAACAATAATGAACTTGTAATACCTAATATATTGATAGTTACGTTGTAGCTAATATCAGATACAACTAGCGACAAAAATGAGATACAAAGTAAAACAAAAAGAGTTTTGTCCTGTTTTACGGTCTTTTTCCATAAGAGAAATGCCAATAAAGCATTTACAAATGAAACTCCAGCTTGGCCAATGAGGGCTAAAACTCCGGCAAAAATTACAGTTTCTTTGTGCTGTTTGAATATTACATAAATTAAAAGATATACGCCCCATCCCCCAACAAGAAACAAAAACGGGAGCTGCATTTTGATAAAGTTGCTTATAACATTTCGTTTCACTTTAATACTCCCTGAAGCTATAGAATAAGTACAAAGATAATCAAGGTTATTTAAATTTCCAGCGAATTGCTCATTTTGTCGCAACTTATATGGAGTGCTGCAGCTTTGTTATAATAAAGCGGCGCTATACCGCCGCACTCCAAATTTTTCGACAAGCTTACTTTCCTCAGCATCTGTCGCATTTATAATTCCAGGACTATTTGTCCGAATTGTACATTCCCTCATTTTTCAAGAGTTGCAAACAAATTATCAAGTGCTTTTTTCATATCTGAAAAGCATGCTTTATAGGTATAGAAATCTCCGCCGATTGGATCAAAAATATCTCCACTTTGGTCATTATAATTTCTAAGTGGTACAACTTTCCCACTAAAATCCGGGAATCTTCTGCTTATGACGTCCTTATGCCCTTGTGTCATTACAATTACAATATCTGCCCACTCCAATAAGGAAGAAGTTAACATCTGACTTCTGTGTTCACTTAAATTTATTCCCAGTTCCTTAAGTACCATTAAGACTTCTTCAGAAACCGGACATCTGTCAATCGCCCCAATCCCTGCAGATTTGATATCTATTCCTTTTGTTTTATTTTTACGACATAAATATTTAAGATATCCCTCAGCCATGGGGCTTCTGCATGTGTTACCGGTGCAAACAAATAAGACATTCATGATCTAAGACTTTTGACTGCTGATTTAAAACAGTTTGATGGACAATATCTTTTAAGGATTTGTTCGCATTTGCTTCTCTTTCACTCTTCATTGAACTTACATAACGCGCGGCACCAATTGCACTTACATATGTTACATTCCCATTATACTGACTAAGAGAAATTTTAACTTCCGGGAAATTTTTCTTTAAAATATGTTTAGCTTCTTCTATCATAGTATTCCCGAATTTTCCTGTTAACAAACCACCTCCTACAATTACATGATCGACTGACCAATTGTCGCAAATATTAAGGGCCACTTCGGCAAGATATCTGCCCATAGTCTTGGCGATCGAAAGCTTAATTTTATCCCCCGCATTTGCTTGAGATACTATACGGGCAGCTTCTTCAAATGAAATAGCAGGTATATCATCTTTTACAACACCAAGTTTTTTGCCTTCTTTTATGATTCCCCATATGGTCAGGTAATAGCCAAGAGATCCAGGGATATCATATTCGGAACCATTTCCTGTACTATTCAAATCTATTCGGGAAAAATGTAGTTCACATAGCCCGGGAGCATTTCTCCCTTCCCGATTGATACATCCAAATGCAATACTGGTACCCACCCCAAGATATGCTGTTTTACTTCGTCTTTCCGAATATGCAGCCTGAAATGCTCCCATATGTCCATCGTTTCTTACTACTGTCCCAACTTCCGGTCCATATGTTTTATTTACCCAGTTTCTAATATCATCCGGTAAATGCAATATTTTTTCTATTTCGGTAGCACCAAGCCGTTTTTTCTCAGATTCCTCATATATTATGATATTATCTTTAATCGCGGCATTCCAGGAAATTCCGATACCGTCTATTTTAATATCATTCACGGTCTTACATAACTGCTTATGGGCAGTCATTATAGATTTTTTAACTAGTCCTATATATTCTTGGGCACTCTTTCCTGCATAAAATTTTTCGTTAATCTTTCCTAAAATATGCTCTTTCCCTCTGACAATAGCCGCGAGCTTTATACTTGAGCCACCTATATCTATACCAATATAGACGCCATCTGAATCATGATAAGATATTGATGGGTTTTTCTGTTTTTGAATAAATTGGGGCCGCTTGTCGGTTAACACTTCGGCAGGATTATATTGAATCTTAAACGAAGAAACCCCATAATATGTTTCAAGCCTATCTTTTATCCTGCCGTACAATTTGTATCTGGTTAAACTACGTTCTATAGTATCAATCCATTTTTCCGGACATACAACAAAACATCTTGTTCCTCCATTATTAAGCATTGTATTTAATATCCTTGCGGCTATGTATTCAGTCAAAATTTCCTTATACGTCCAGGAAATTCCATCCGGAAGATTTACTGTAAAATCATTTGTCCCGTCTTCTCTCATCTCAGCAGGGAAGTGAACTGTTATTTTCTCATTTCCTGTGACATCGGTATATTGCATAAACATTTTCATGAATTTATGTGGTGAAACAAAGTTGTTCTTATCAAATAGTCGTTCATTTAAAACAGAGGCAGGATGTGTAGTAAGATCATAGCAGAAGGCTTCGACAGTAAATGCCGATAGTAAAAGCAAAAATACAGTTTTTGTCAAGAGTTTTTTCATTTAATTAAAAATTTTTCAAAGGAATAAGAATTTTTACTAAAAAGTATCATAATATGTAAGTTAAAATCAAGTTCAGAAATGTTTATAATTTTCTATCATATTTCACAACTTATTAATAATTAAGAAGATATTTCTTTGAAAAATTTACACATAATTAGAGCCTCGCACGAAACACCTTTTCGCACAGGCTCTAATTATGCAATAGCTTCCAGACTCTATAATATTCCATAACGCTCCAAGCCTGGGCATCACATCCTCTCTGTTTATGGGGAAAGTTCCCATCAAGGATTTCAGGCAGCTGCCCGAGGCAGCCTTCTTCCAAGACTTGAAGAGCAGAAAAAAGAATGCTTCTTGCATGAGCAAGTCCAGCTTTGCCATAAACCTTATAGTAAGCTTCGCAATATGACGGGAATGGCCATACCCATGCTGTTCCATTATGATAAGCAGGTTTTCTTCTTGTGTCCTCTTCTCCTGAGTATTCACCCCAATACGGATTAATCGGATCATTAAGAAGCTCTCTTGTATTATTCCTGTATATCGGTAATGGATATACTGTAGGCCTATCTGCAAGGCTTCGTATTGCTCCAGGAATCAACAACTCATAAGACGATTCTAGTATCCCTCTGCTTAATTCATAATCAGTAACAAGCCCAAGAGAAATAGCAAAAATCTGATTTGGTCTGATATGATCATCTTTTTGGGCATCTTTTGCCGGTTTAAACCCTGAACAATGCAAACAATCAGACAAATACTTCTTTCCAGTTTCTCTCCCATTGCTACTAAAGTAGTCCATAACAAAATATTTTTTTACAGACTCTGCGACCTTTTGAGCCATATCTAGCCATTGAGCAGATTCCTGTTTATCAACTATTCCAAGAAATTTAAGAGCATAATACCATAATGCCTGAATTTCTATCGGATACCCTTCTCTGGGGGTTCCGGCTGGATAATTCGTATCCATCCATGTAAAATGAAAAGGACTGAACACAAGATCAGAATCAGGATCAACTTTTATTCCGTTTGGAGTTCCGTTAATATACCCTGTTGCGATGGATTTCAGAGCTTCCAGCAGTGTTCGGTTTTCATCAACCTTTTCATTCAAAATATCATAATTACCGACGGTAAAACAGTAATCGCCGCAAGCAACAAAGAACCACAGTGGAGCATCAGAAGTATCGCGATTAGCAACAACATTTCCATGGATAGTATTAGGGAGGGTGCCGTTTTCGCTATATTTACCAAATTGCAATAATATTTTTTTAACATCGTCAAGCATCCATGCAGATAACATTCCTCTGACACAAATCAACGTATCCCTGCCCCAGTCAAGAAACCATGGATATCCTGCCATAACAGTTTTCAGTTCGTCTCTTTTAACAACAAATTTTTTTATAGCTCTAAGTAAAACATGATCTACAAGCGGATTCGTCGCGTCCATCAAATACTTGAAATTGACATTACTCTTATAATCCATACTATGTTTTTCCTGATCCGTATTTACTTCTGCAATAATCTCAAATTGTTCCCCTCCGGTAAGATTAATATTAAAATATCCCGGGCTGAACATGTCCCCATTACAATCCATTCCTCTTTCTCTTTCTGTTTCGTAATAAACTGAATAAGAGAATTCAGGAGCAGCTTTGAAAAAGCCTTTTGTAGTAAATATTACGAGTTCCCGGCCGAATTCTGGTGAAAACGAAAACCCTTTATCGTAAGAGTTAACCGCTTTCTCCCATTTTCTTCTCAAGGCATCGTTTACTTTTGTGTTATGATGAAAATTTCTATCCTCTATGTCCGGCCTCAGAATTAGATGAGTTTCGACAGAATCGCGCAAATAATAATTTCGGTCACTAGCTTCATGCCTAATTATGCTCATTTTTACTAAATTTTTATTTTTAACCATTGTAAGAGCAATACTAATATCAACAAAAAGTCCATTCCCGACAGGTACGTGGAAATCCCAAGTTCCGCCGCCATCAACATTTAACCTAAAAGCTTCTGTATTATCAGTCTTTAACTCCTCTGGTCGTCCTTGGTAAAGCACCCATGCCCTGCATCTTGTAAACATGATGTGCCTGTCTACAGGAACATTATTATCCAGATTTGCAGCCAAAAAAGCATCGTACTTCGACTTCAATTTCCCCCACTCTAAGTTAGTATGAATCATTCCACCTCTGCCATTTGCATCAACAAAAGAGCCTGAATATTTTCGTATCTCAGAATTATCTAATGTCGTTTTAACGCTATGTATATCGTTTGTAAGAAGTAATAATTTTGATTCAGTTTTCTGAGTTTTAGTCTTTCTAAAAACTGACATTTTTATGGTCAAAGTTTTTTGCTTGTTCAGCTTCATTTTCGGAGGGGGTAAAATATAAAAATATTCGCCTTTTGAAGATCTCAAACTATTAAAATACGCTAGAACTTTTCTCTTATTAGAAAGTGAAACCCTAAAACGTTCTTCAGCGGAAACCATGATAAGATGATTAGGAGGAATCATGACTTTTCTTCTCGTATCCCTTGGCCAAACCCAGTGAATAATAGGAACTGGCTCCCCTTTTTCAAAAAGGGTATTACAAAATTTTTCAGGATCTTCGAGAAAATGTTTCCCCATATTGTCAGTTTCGATACCAGATACTATGTTTGTTCCGTTTTTCCATTGAAGCAAACTTAAAGCAGCGGCGCGCGCGCGCTGCTTGTCAACTTTGTCAGGAATCAGGATATTTTTGGCTTCTGACTCAAAAACATGTGCCATATCTCTTACATCCCATGAAAGGCATAAAACTTCGCCTGGGGCAAGATTTAACGGCTCTTCTTTTAAATTAAATTTTCTCTCTGTTATAAGATCGTATACGGGAAGCGAATAAAACTCCGGGAACTCTATAATATGTTTGGTATTAACAACTGCATTTTTATCACAGTTAAGGTTTATTACAATAAGAAGTTGATGTTTGTTATCCTCATAATATCTTAATGCCATGATGGCATCACTATTATTTGTTTCTAGGAACAGAATTTTTGCTTCGCGATAGAAAGCCGGATGCGATATCAATATTGAATTCAGTCTCCTTATGAAATCAACCTGATTTTCTTTATTACCCCAATTTAATGCGCTTGCTTCATGAACATCAACTTTTTCTGTAGCAAACCATTCAACGCCATTAGTAAACCCGAACCCTCCACAATCTGATAAAAGAGCACAAAGACCTGTTCTCATTTTTGCATATATTTTTGACTTAGCTGCCATTCTATTGTTATCATGTGTTTCGGCATAATGTACCATGAGTCCATCTTCGAAGCTTTTTTTATGTGCAAAAGTTACATAAGACTCTATCTGTTGTTTAGAGTAATTCTGAAAAAGCTCAGAATAAGCCCAGTTCATGTTTGCCTTATTGAGTAAATTAAAGGTAATGTTAGGATCACCGCCAAGCCCTTCAAGCAGAAATATGGTATCAGGATATTCCGTTCTGATTTTCGCTATTATATATTCCCATGCTTCAAGCGGGATCATATATCCTGCGTCGCACCGGAATCCGTCAATACCCCTTGATGTCCAAATAAGGAACATTTCGGCAAGATATTCCCATAAATCAAAGCGGGAATGGTCAAGTTCGGTCAAATCTCCCCAAACTACTCCCCATGCTCCAGGTGAGACAATAGTCCCATCTTTTTCGCGCATAAGCCATTCGGGATGTTCTTCATGTAGTTTTGCAGCCCATCCAATGTGATTTATAGCCACATCAATTATAAGCTTTGCATTCCTCCTATGAATCGCATCTACAAGCTCCATAAACTGTTCCAAAGGCGTTGCCTTTTTGTCAAATTCCGTAAGAGCCGGATCTATCCCTGTAAAATCAAGTGAAGCATAAGGACTACCATAACGTCCCATTCTGGCATAAACAGTAGGAGCTGGATTGACAGGCAGCAAATGTATAATTCTACAATTCAAAGTTCCTATTATAAAATCAAGTTCCTTAACCATATCCCTGAAGGTTCCTGAAGGAGGGATTACTGTAAAACCCTCTTTATCATACCTGAGCATATCTTTATTAGTAAGACCTTCAATAGGTTTCGACTCTAGATAATATTTATTCGGTCCAAATTGACGGGGGAATGCGCAGTATATACTATTAGCACAGCAATACTCTGCCGGTTCTACATTTATACAAACATTTTTGGATCCGGGCCAGATAGGCTCTGTTCTGTTATCTGGCAAAAAGAAAGTTATTGCTTCAAAGTGTCCTGCTTCAAGAAGAGAAATATCTATTACATATTCCCTCTCTGAGACCAATATCATTGGAATATCATGCCAATCCTGTGAACTTATTGCCCTTTTAGAACTTATATATTCAATTATTTCCTTTCTTCTTATATCTGCTCTGCCTATATTAGTTCTTAAAAAAGCTTTACCGGTCATGGAAGAATCTATCTTAAGCCTGAATGAAACAATATCTCCTCTAAAATAAAGCCTATGCTCTCCAGGATTCGGAATTTGTGTCAGTTTTACCATATATTGCCTCAATAACTTATAGTGACCAAAAATGCATCTTCACAAAATTATAGCTCATAAACCGAATACACCGTAATATAAAACCTGAAAAATGCATAAATATGTTTTTACCTTCTTTTTTCAATTAAAAATTAAAGTTTCAATAAGCAAAGATGGGGGCCATTTTTTAGGGAATGTACAATATGGAGCTAGTAAGTTAAAGAACTCATCTGCTTCAAATGCTATTTCTGGAGCAATAACTCCCTTTTGTAATACTTTTCCTCTCATAAAAAGAAGCGTTCCCATGGCAAGTGGAATTCCTGTAGCATTAGCCATTCCTGGGGGGATAGATTTTATAGAAGTTGCCACACGTGTCAGAGTTCCGTCTTTTAAGCCTTTTGCTATTACAAAAAATATCGGGAACCGAGGAGTAAATAGGCGAATTATTCTGTCCATCATATTGCTGAAAAAAAAATTTGATGTTGACCCTTCGATTAATTTTTTACCAGCTTCTTCCAATGTCATATCCGAATTATCAATCGCCTTTGATAATTTTCTGAATTCCCTTATCCACAGTTGTGGCATTACCATAGCACAATGAGATTGTTTAAGCCCAGGATAAGAATAGAAAAATGATACTGGTTCAGGATGCCCTACAAAATATACAGTTCTTTTTCCCCTTCCAGGATAATTAAGACTAATATCAGTAAGAGGTGGGTTTTCCACTAATGTGCCATTTTCACATTCCAAAATAGTTCCTGAACATTGCTCCATCCAGTGAATAATGGCTGCTGAAAAAACTAATTTATTATCATCTCCCACAGGTTCTTCAATATTCCAAACCGTAGTTAATTCGTGCGTTTCATTAAGTTTTGCTTTTGCTTTAGCAGCAAGCATATTTGTTATTCCAGGACTTGCTCCAACTCCGATTATTGCTGTAATTTCTGATTCTTTTGCTCTGTTATTTAATTCATGCATCTCTTTTGTAGGTTTTGGATCATCACATATATCAAGATAGTTTACTTTGGCTTCAATAGCAGCTTCCAGAACAGGCATGCCAAACAGGGAAAATGGTCCTACACAATTTATTACTACATCGCTCTCTCGTATTAAAGAAACAAGCATAGAACGATTTTTTCAATATCAAGAACAACATCATTACCATCATAATTATAAACCTGGGGTTTACATTTTCCCCGCTCATATTCGGAGCAGTATATATGTGCGCGAGAAGACCAATAGTCGGATATTTTTTCGAAATATTCGAAAACTCAGTTTTTTGGCAATTATACAAGTCCATTTATAGCTCAACTGTAACAATATGAAGCAGAAAAGCAAAACTTATAATTTAATAACCAAAATGACAAAACTTTTATTTTTTCCTAACGCAAAGTTTGCTTTTTTACTTCATACAAGGTAGCTTAGCTGAGCGTGTTCTGGTAGCTCAGAGGATAGAGCATCTGACTTCTAATCAGAGGGTCGTGGGTTCGACTCCCGCCCAGAACGCCATTCTTATCAAAAAGCTTTCCATTGTTTTAAATGGTGCGCGAGGGGGGACTCGAACCCCCAAGCCGCAAGGCACCAGATCCTAAATCTGGCGCGTCTGCCAGTTCCGCCACCCGCGCAAAATTAAATATAGTTTTAAAAAAATTATTACAAATTTCTATTTAGTCTATAGTCTTCAGTTTACAGTTTGCTTCTTAGTATAAATGTATGCTAGTATTTTATACAATAGTTTTGCCGCAAGAAAATTAGATGCTTTGTTGACTTCTTTCGGACAAAGTTCAACTATGTCAAACCCTACTACATTTTTTTTACTTACGATTTTTTTCAGCAAACGAATAACCTGATACCAGCCCAGTCCGCCAGGCTCAGGGGTCCCAGTTGACATCATTGATCCAAGCTCAAAAACATCCAAATCTATAGTAATATAAACATTATTGGAAAGTAAGGATACTGCTTTGTTCATCCACCTATTATGGTCATAAATATTTTCAGCAAAAAAGACTCTTTCTCTAGTAATATTTTTTTCTTCCGCTATATCCATACTTCTTATTCCAACTTGAACAAAAGGACAAGTCTCTTTCACACGAGCCATTACACAGCCATGATTATATTTCGAACCGTGATAAACATCTTGTAAGTCCCCATGAGCATCAAGCTGAATTACCGACAAATTTGGATAATATTCACAGTGAGCCTGTACCGATCCAATACTTACGGAATGTTCTCCTCCTATTATTGCAATCATTTTTTTATCTCTAATTAGTTCAGAAACTCTTGTTTTGACAACTACAACCATCGCATCAGGACTTGAGTATTCTGTTACAGGAGAAGTTACATGAATACCCAAATTATAAGGTTCTGAATTAGTTTCTATGTCATAATTTTCAAGATAATGCGACGCATCAAGAAGGGCATCAGGCCCTTTATCGGCGCCTTTAATCCAAGTACTTGTACCGTCATATGGAACAGGAAGAATAACTATTTTTGAATTATCGTACAGTGTGAAATTTTCTGGGAAATTGCCATATCTTGCCATAATTTAATCTCCTGAGGAATTCTATTCAATAAACACAGCAACGGCTATTGTTGTTGTCCACAATCCATCTTTATTACCGATTGCAGATTGTACTTTTTTTGTACTTTCAAAAATTTTTCCGGAAGCTTTGTAAATCTGCTCTCTTTCTGTCCATGCTGTTTTTGGATCAAAATCTATTCCTAAAGTAGTAGCAAGCATAGTTGCTGCCAAGTCTTCTGCATATGCTCCTGAAACTTCATCTGTTTCTCCGAAAGCATGATGCTCTGATAGGTAACCGTAAGACTCCCTATCTACAGGTACTGCAAGTCCTATGGCAGAAGATATCAGTCTGTTAGGTTCATTAGTTTCATTTCTAGCCATTACGCAAAAAGTAATCTGACCTGGCCTGAGAAGTTTTATACCGTTAGCTCTTGGTATGATTTTGCAGTGCGGAGGAAAAATGCTCGACACATAAACCAAGTTGCATTTTTCTATACCTGCTTTTCTAAGAGCAAGCTCAAAACTTGCCAATCTGTCTTTGTGAATTCCTACGCCTTTAGTAAAAAAGACTCCGGTAGGTACCATAAATTTCCATTCTCCTTGTTTTAATTTTTCTAAAACTTTTATCTATCAATTGTTCTAAATGTAATAACATACATCCAAAATTTTTAGTATATTTTACAAATTAAGAGAAAAATGTTAAAATGTAGTAATTAAAAAAGGCGCCCAAGTGAACGCCTTCTTTATATACCCCAAACGATCCAGTTTTCGAAAATAATGCCGCTACAAAATATCTACGATTCAAGTTTTCAACATGGAAGGTTTTTTGAGGCAGTTTGGGGTACATTTGCCCTGCGGGCATAAAAAATCTTCATGTCTTTAATCCGGTTCCAATAAGCTGAAATTTATCCTTTAGTAGAGTTTTAAGCTCATTTTTGTAGTAATTCAACATAATTCTTAACAAGTCTAGAACGATATATTTGACCCTTCTTGCGAAAAATTTTAAAGGCCGTGCTTTTAAAATTTTCCGCTACAAATACTAAAACCAACACTAAAATAACAGCCTCTCTTTGCTTTGCTAATTGAACCGCGCTATTTTACTGGAAAAATCTAATTCAGTCGGGTTTTGTATACCTTCAGCTTGGCTTGTATCATGTGGAATGCCAATAAATTCTAAATTTCAGCTTAATGGAGTTTTAAGTTAAAATATTATGGAGAAACCTTCGCTTGACTTTATTCGCAGTATCATTGCAGAAGACCTTAAGAATAATAAAAATGAAGGCAAGGTTATTACAAGATTTCCGCCTGAGCCTAATGGTTATCTGCACATAGGGCATGCAAAGTCTATCTGTCTTAATTTCGGGATAGCCAGAGATTTCAATGGCAGGTGCCATCTGCGATTTGATGACACAAACCCGGAAAAAGAAGAGGTTGAGTATGTTGATTCTATCATAGAAGATGTAAAATGGTTAGGGTTTGATTGGGGAAAGCATCTTTACTATGCGTCTGACTATTTTGATGTCTTTTACAATTGCGCTGTTAAACTCATTAAAAAATCCAAGGCTTATGTTTGTGACTTGAGTGTTGATGAAATCAGGGATTATCGCGGAACACTTACTGAACCTGGCAAAGAGAGCCCGTACAGAAACCGTTCGGTGGAGGAAAATCTTGACCTTTTTGAACGGATGAAAAATGGCGAGTTTGAAGACGGTTCAAGGGTTTTGAGAGCAAAAATTGACATGGCTTCGCCAAATGTTCACATGCGCGATCCTGCTATCTTCAGAATAAAGAGGGCTTCTCATCACAGAACCGGTGAAAAATGGTGTATTTTTCCGATGTATGATTTTGCCCACTGTATCTCAGACTCAATTGAAGGAATAACTCATTCGATTTGTACATTGGAATTTGAAGTACATCGGCCTTTGTATGACTGGATTTTGGACGAGCTGGAAGTTAAATGCCATCCGCAGCAGATAGAGTTTGCCAGGCTTAATTTGAATTATACCGTAATGAGTAAGCGGAAACTTTTACAGCTGGTCAAAGAAGGCCATGTCAATGGCTGGGACGATCCTAGAATGCCTACCATTTCCGGAATGAGACGGAGAGGATACACGCCTGAAGCTATTAGAGCCTTTTGTGATAAGGTAGGAGTAGCAAAAAGAGAAAATGTTATAGATATTTCTTTGCTTGAATTTTGCGTTAGAGAAGACCTTAATAAACGCGTACCGAGAGTGATGGGAGTTATTAATCCTTTAAAAGTTGTGATAGATAATTATCCTGACGATCTCGTGGAAGAGATGGATGCTGTCAATAATCCCGAAGACAGCTCTATGGGAACAAGAAAAGTACCGTTCTCGAAAGTTATATACATAGAGAAGGATGATTTTAGAGAAGAACCTCCAAAGAAGTTTTTCAGACTCTCTCCCGGCAATGATGTACGGCTTAGGTATGGATACATAGTTACATGTACAAGTGTCGTAAAAGATGAGAATGGTGAAGTTATTGAAGTTTATTGTACCTATGATCCTGCAACTAAAGGCGGGAATGCGCCGGAAGGGAAAAAGGTAAAAGGTACTATCCATTGGGTTTCTGCTAAACACGCGATAACTGCGGAAGTCAGGCTTTATGATAGATTATTTGTAAAAGAGAATCCGGAAGAAGCCGAAGAAAGAAAAACTTATCTTGACAATATTAACCCTAACTCTTTGGAAATTAAAAACTGTTATCTTGAACCAAACTTAAAAAATGCAAAACCCGGCGAAAAGTTCCAATTCGAAAGAATAGGGTACTTCTGTGTTGATAAGGATACCATTCCCGATAAAGTTGTGTTTAATAAAACTGTTGCCTTGAAGGACTCATGGGCAAAAATCGAAAAAAGTACTTAGTTAAGAAAAGATACAAATTGGAAATCTTCCTATTTACATTGGTCTTTTATTCCTAAAAAAAATAACCCCATTAAACCTACTAAAGGGCCATTTTCTAACTTAATACATCAAACACTGAACTTCGAACTTAGATTTTTAAATTCGAAAAACTGACAAGTTTCAGTTTTTCTCTATCAGAATTGTTACGGGACCAGAATTTACCAGGGAAACTTCCATTTTGGCACCAAAGATTCCGGATTCTGTTTTTATTCCATTTTTTTGTACTTCAGAAATAAAACATTCATAAAGGGGGATTGCTTTTTCGCTCTTTGCCGCGTCAGTAAAACTCGGGCGCCTGCCTTTTATTGCATCACCGTAAAGCGTAAATTGCGAGATAATTAGAGCTGAACCTCTTACATCTTTTAGAGAAAGATTCATTTTCCCTTCACTGTCTTCAAAGATTCGCAGGTTTGCGACTTTGTCTGCCAGAAATCGTGCCTCTTTTTCAGTATCAGTATGCGTTATTCCTAAAAAAACAAGAACCCCTTTTCCGATTTTCCCTACCATTTTATTTTTAACCATAACCGATGCTTTATTTACTCTTTGAATCAATATCTTCATAATAAGTTTTCTATTTCTTTTTTGTGTTCCTTTGTAGCATTTTCTAGCTTTTTTGCTGACAATTCCCATTTATTGGCTAAAGCGTTTAGGTTGGTTTCAAGTTCTTTTAACCTTTTATTTACTGAGGGAAAGTCTACATTATTACTTTTTATTAACAATGCGGAAAGTAAATTTTCTTTTTCTAGTTCTAATTGTTCTATTTCCTTTTCTATACTATTGACTTGAGCTTCAAGTTTTTTCCGTTCTGTCCAGAATTGCTGACGGGTTTCAGCTTTTTGTTTTTTCTTTACTTTTCGATCATTGATTTCTATTTTTCCTGGTTTTTGTTTTACATTATCAAGGGAGTTTTCAGATATTTTTTGAAGGTAATATTCATAATTGCCATAATACTTTTTTACCTGCCCATTACCTATAGCCAAAATTGTCGTTGCTGCGTTTTTTAAAAACTCGATATCATGGCTTACAAAGCAAACTGTTCCTTTATAGGAAGAAATTGCATTTTGCAGACTTTCACGAGCCATTAGATCAAGGTGTGTTGTAGGTTCATCCAATATCAAGAAATTTGGAGTAAGAGAAAATATTCTAGCAAAGAGGAGTCTTATTTGTTCGCCGCCGCTTAATACTGCGCATGGTTTTTCTATATCTTCTCCTGAAAATCCAAAACTTCCCAAAAGGTTTCTTAAGTTAGAGGTGTTAGGTGAAATTGTTCTTAATGTGTCGAAAACTGTTTGTTTGGGTTTGAGTATGTCTGAAAATTCCTGTGCCTGATACCCCATAACCACATTATGTCCTATCATGCGTTTTCCTCTGTTTGGAGAGAGAACTCCAACTATAATTTTAAGCAGAGTAGTTTTTCCCATTCCGTTGTATCCTACCAATCCGATTTTATCTCCTCTTTGAATGCTCAGTTTTACATCATTGAGAATCCATCGTTGTGAATCATAGCTAAAGCTTATGTTTTCCATACGAAATACTTCGTTGCCTGATTCGGAAGGAACAGGGAGGTGCATTTCGCACGAATAAAGAATTTTTTGGGGGGGCGAGATTTTTTCCATTTTTTCGAGCATTTTTATTCTGCTTTGGACTTGCGCGGATTTTGTGGCTTTATAGCGGAAACGGTCTATAAATTTTTCTATTTCTTTAATTTTTGTTTCTTGTGTTGCTCTAGCTGCTTGTGCATATTGCTCTCTTAAAACCCTTTCTTTTGAATAAAAATCATAGTTTCCGGCATATCGCGTTACTGTTCCACCATTTATCTCAAGTATGATATTTGTAAGTGAGTTAAGTAAATATCTATCATGGGAAATTATTACAAGCGTACCACCGTAAAACGAGAGATAGCGTTTCATCCATTCTATAGCGGGAACATCAAGATAATTTGATGGTTCATCAAGGAGTAATATGTCGGCATCTGCTATGAGTGTTTTTGCCAGGTTAGCTCGCATCTGCCAGCCTCCGCTGAATGATGAAAATTTATCATTGAATCTACTGACAGGAAATCCCAGACCGGAAAGTGCGGCCTCGGCTTTTTGCCGCAGAGAATACCCTCCTATATGTTCGTATTTTGTCTGGAGAATGCCCAAGGTGTTTATCAGATGACCTTTTTCTTTTTCGGATGATACATTTTTTATTTTATTTTCTATTTGTTCTATTTCATGATGTAAAGTTAGTAATTCCGGGATTGCGTTTTCGGTATACTCAAGCAATGAAATATTCAGATCAGTAGCATCAAGATTTTGTCTTAAATAGGTTATCCTGTAATTTTTTGGTGTTGCAATGGAACCTTTATCACATTGTTCTTCACCAACAATCATGCGGAATATTGTGCTTTTGCCAGTTCCATTAGGACCTACTATGCCTGCTTTGTCTCCGGTGTTTAAACGAAAACTGGCATTTTCGAATAACTTTTGTCCGCCGTAACTTTTATATACCTGTTGAAAGTCTATCATAATACTGAAACCAACTGAATTTACATTTTCTCGTGAAGCTTTATGGCCTCACGACCATAGCATATTCACAAGCTTGTAAGTTATTAGCCTGTAATGAAACAGGCAAGAAATTTGAGGATATTATTAGCAAATTTCTTTTTGTTAACTTTTTCTTTGTAAATAATGATTAAAGTGTTAATAAGTAATTTTTTGGTAGAGT
>Ga0233425_10000901_pt1 | contig 71397 bp, 63 predicted proteins | sample Watercolumn_Towu_2_FD_181712 | JGI IMG/M metagenome (GOLD analysis project Ga0233425, IMG submission 181712) | Freshwater microbial communities from Lake Towuti, South Sulawesi, Indonesia - Watercolumn_Towuti2014_140_MG | ecosystem: Environmental > Aquatic > Freshwater > Lake | place... | reverse complement strand
CGGCCATTTTTTTGCTGCAACTAAAGTACGGGCCTCTTTAATAAGTTTTTTTATTTTATCTTTGTAGACAACATTTCGCTCATTACGAGTTTTTGATTGTCTGATAGCTTTTTTCGCTGATTTTGTTATTGCCATAATATCGATTTATATGGGTATATATTAGCAGACAATTAAATAATTGTAAATACCCTATCTATATGTTATAGTGCGTACAGTAGTTTTTCTACTGTTTGCGTGGCCTTTAACAAAAATACGGCCTTGCCGTATCAATACAAAACACTGTTTTAGAAAGCGAGGGTGCTATGAATATTGTCGCAAGACATTCGGGGGCGCAAAAGCTGCACCCCCATGGAGTACGCGCTAAAATCCTGCTCTGCAGCGTTTTTGGTCCGTACGGCGTGGATGATAACTTTGGCAGCAGACGGCTAAACCCAATGGAGCTGTACCACAACCAGGTGACGCGCACTCAAGGGGCGTTTTCTTTGAGGATGTTTCACCGTAGTTGGGGGATCATGATGATCCAGGCCAACATTTCAGCTCCATGCATGGTGCTGGATTTTCCAACGCTGGAGAGGTTCGAAGACGAGCTTCGCACTCAAGAGTACGACGTGATCGGAATCTCGTCGATTATTCCCAATACCGCCAAGGTTCGGGAAATGTGCAGGCTCATCCGCCAGTACCAACCCAAAGCCAAGATCGTGATCGGCGGGCACATTGCCAATGTGCCAGACCTTGATTCGCAAGTCGATGCAGATTACATCGTCAAAGGAGATGGCATTGAGTGGTTTCGCAGGTATTTGGGTGAAAACCCACAAAAGCCTCTGCGCCACCCCATGATCATTTCCGGATTTGGTATCAGAAACGTCGGCGTGAATCTTCGCGACGATGTAGCTGCCACCATTATTCCGTCTGTTGGTTGCCCAATGGGCTGCAACTTTTGCTCCACATCAGCAATGTTTGGGGGCAAGGGTCACTCGGTCAACTTTTACAAAACGGGCGACGAGCTCTTCTGCGTCATGCGGCAGATCGCCGATGGGCTGAAAGTGCGGTCATTCTTCATGATGGACGAGAACTTCCTCTTGCATAAGGACCGGGCGTTGAGGCTGTTGGAGTTGATGGAACAACACAACAAACCTTGGTCGCTGTACGTGTTTACTTCTGCAAGAGTGCTGCGCTCGTACACCATAGATCAACTCCTGCGACTGGGAGTCTCTTGGGTGTGGATGGGTCTTGAAGGTGAAGATAGCCAGTACGAGAAATTGCACGGCATCGACACCTTTGCGCTGGTCAATGAGTTGCAGGCAAACGGAATTCACGTGCTTGGCTCAACGATCATCGGTTTGGAAAACCACACTCGTGAGAATATCAGCGACGTGATAGACTACGCAATCCGTCACGACACTGATTTCCACCAGTTTATGCTTTACACGCCCATACCCGGCACGCCGCTCCATGCGGAGTTGTCTGAAAAGGGTTTGATGAAGCACAGGGGCGAGTACGACCCGGCGGACATCCACGGCCAGAAGATTCTCAATTATAGGCATCCGCAGCTCTCCGATGAGGACACTGCTAGGATTATGGTTGAGGCTTTCGACCGTGACTTCACAACGAACGGTCCCAGCACCGTTCGAATTGTTCGCACAACTCTGACTGGTTGGCTGCGGCACAAAAATCACCCCGATCCTAGAGTTCGTGATCGCATCGCGTGGGAGTCGCGCAACTTGCCTGCGAAATTCTCGGCATTGGTTGGAGCCACGGAACGCTATTTTCGAGGCACCCCCCAAATTCGCGAGAAGATGTCGGACTTGCGGGCGCGCCTGGCGGCAGAGTTTGGACTCAAATCCAAATTTTTTGCAAGCGTTGGCGGTCTCTGGGTGCGCTGGCTGATTGGTCGCGAGGAACGTAGGCTGGCTAACGGCTTCCTTTGGGAGCCCAAAACCTTCTATGAGGGCAACGACGCGGTACTCCGCAACGTTAGGCGCATTCGATGCGCCGAGCCTCTGTTGTAACAAACAACTAGCGTCTGTTTCTACAGATGCGGGACGAGAGATCGTCCTTTTTTTTGTTATTTTTTAGAGAGTTTTGTTATTAAGTCGCGAATTTCGGCGGCCCTTTCAAAATCTAAATTTTTAGCAGCTGCTTTCATCTCTTTTTCTAAAAGATTTTTATCATGTACTGCCCAAAACTCTTCGGCAATATCTTCTTTTTTTGAAAAACCCCAATCTCGAATATCTTTTATAATTGCTTTTGGAATGATTTTATTTTTTCTATTATAGTCTTGTTGTATTTTTCTTCTTCTGTCTATTTCTTTGATTGCTTCTTTCATTGATAAAGTTTCTTTGTCAGCATACAAAATAATTCTACCGTTTGGATGGCGGGCGGCTCTGCCCATAGTTTGTATAAGTGTTGTTTTGTTTCTTAAAAAGCCTTCTTTATCGGCATCTAAAATTGCCACTAAAGCAACCTCTGGTAAGTCTAAACCCTCTCTTAAAAGGTTTATCCCAATTAAAACGTCATACTTGCCCTTTCTTAAATTATTCAAAATTTCTGGCCTTTCTAAGGTTTTTACCTCAGAGTGTAAATACTGGGCTTTTATTTTTTTCTCTATTAAATAGTCTGCAATTTCTTCTGCCAATCTTTTAGTTAAAGTCACCACTAAAACTTTTCGCTTTTTTGCGACTTCTTTATTTATTTCTTCTATTAAATCTTTTATTTGTCCGCCAGTTGGCGGATTCGCTTTTTTAATTTCTATTTTGGGTTCTAGCAATCCAGTTGGCCTAATCAGCTGTTCAATAATTTTTTCTTTTGATTTTTCAATTTCGAAATCAGCTGGCGTGGCAGAAACATAAATTGTCTGCTTTTGGCGTCCTTCAAATTCCCCAAAAGTTAATGGCCTGTTATCTATTGCCGATGGCAATCGAAAGCCAAAATCAATTAAAGTTTCCTTTCTTATTTTGTCTTGTACTGCCATGGCGCGAATTTGCGGAACTGATATGTGTGATTCATCAATAAACATTAAAAAACCTTCTGGATTAAAATAGTTGAAATAATCTACCAAAGAAAATGGCGCCTGTCCTGGCTTTCTAAATTCTAGTTGTCTAGAATAATTTTCAATTCCATGGCAAACTCCTGTCTCTTGTAGCATTTCTAAATCATAATTTGTTCTTTGAGCAAGCCTTTCTGCCTCCAATAATTTATTTTGTTTTTTTAATAATTTAAGCTGACTGTTTAATTCATGTTTTATGTTTTCAATAGCAATTTTTAATTTGTCTTGTGGGGCTACCCAAAAAGTTGCGGGAAATAATTTATAATTTTTTGTTTCTTTATAATTCATTACAACGCCAGGCCTCGATTCAGAAATTTTAAAAATTTTATCATTTTCAAATTCAACCCGCAAAAGCTTTTCACCAGTGACAATATAAATTTCAATAATATCTCCCCTTACCCTAAAAGTGCCTGGCTTAAATTCCAGGTCATTTCTCTGATACTGCAAGCTTGTTAATAGGGCCAGAAAATCTTTGCGCCCGATGCCCTGCTTTAACCGAATCTCTAGAGAAATGTTTTCATAATTTTTTGGCGAGCCGATATTATAAATACAAGAAACCGATGCAACAATAATAACATCTTTTTTTGTGGTGATGTCTTGTACTGCCGCATGGCGCAACCTGTCAATTTCTTCATTTATTTTTGCATCTTTCTCTATATATGTATCAGATTGTGGTATGTAAGCCTCTGGTTGATAGTAGTCATAGTAAGAAACAAAATAGTGTACGGCATTATTTGGAAAAAACTCTTTAAATTCTTGGTAGAGCTGGGCGGCTAAAGTTTTATTAGGAGAAATTATTAGGGTAGGTTTGTCTATTTTTTCAATGACTTTTGCCATTGTGAATGTTTTTCCCGATCCAGTCACGCCCAAAAGCACTTGGTCTTTAGCGCCATGCTCTAAATTATCAGTCAGCCTTTTTATGGCTTTTGGCTGGTCACCTGTCGGTTGAAACTTTGATTTTAGCTTAAAACTCATATATTATATAGTAATGATTGGGTATTTAAACGGGAGAATTATTTTAAAGCGTGATAAGTTTATTATAGTAGAGGTCAACAATATTGGCTATAAGGTTTTTTTGTCACAGCAAAGCTTATTAAAATTACCAGAAAATAGCCAAGATATCAAGTTATTTACATATCATAATATAAAAGAAGAAGCTTCTGATCTGTACGGATTTTTTAATTATGATGATTTAGATTTTTTTGAAACTTTAATGGATATAAGAGGAGTCGGGCCTAAGGCAGCTTTAGAAATTTCGGCAGTTGGACCATTAGATAAAATAAAAGATAAAATTTTAAAACAAGATGAAAATGTTTTTGCTGGTATACCGGGCATTGGCAGCAAAAAAGCCCAATCGATTATTTTAGAACTCACAGGCAAAATAAAAATGCTTGGCCAAAAAGGGCAGTCTTTTGACGAAGCCGAAAACGCTTTAATTCAGCTTGGGTTTTCCCGCCAACAATCAAAAGAAGCTTTGTCGCAACTATCCAGTAATGTTAAAAACACAGAAGAGCGCATAAAGCTTGCATTAAAAAACTTGGGGAAGTAATATATAAAAATATTTATTTTAACTATGAAAAACGAATCAAGAACACCAGAGTCCGGGCAGGAGCAAGCGCCGCAAGAAGAAGTTTTAAGGACTACCTATGAGTCAGAGCCTAATAGGCCTGGCCAGAGTCCCGAGGCGCAAACAGCCCAACAAGAGCAAGACGAGAGGACTGCGGCTGCTGCCAAGGCAACAATTGAACGAGCGCATCAACCAAGTGCCGAAGAGTTAAATGCGCAAAGATACGAGCAGATAGCTCAAAAAGAAATGGACGGCATTATAGCTAAAAGATGGGGAGATATGTCTGACAAAGAAAAAGCGCAATATAGAAATAAAAATGGCGAGGTGGATATGGGCTCATTTTATGATATAGCTCGTAGAAATATTTTTGAAGTTACAGCAGATGACAATGGCAGAGATGGTATTGATATTAGCAGAGAAGCTTTTTGCCAAATGATAAAAGCAGGGCTCGACCCAGAAGACATAAGACCTACTAGTCCATGGGAAGTTATCAAACACTCTATCGGTCGATTAGATGCCTGGGACGTAATTAGAAGAATAGCTAAAGGAGGTGAATTATTAGCAGTACCTTTTACTGACCCTGGTTATGTCCGCGGCGGACCGCGTAGCGGCGGCAAAGGTAGCAGAATAATGACAGTGAAAGAATTAAAAGACCATATAGCAAATGCAGAGAGAGATTTTCAGCAGGGTGTTATAGAAAAAATGCAAAGGCCAATTATAACCCCACCTCCAGAACGGAGAGCCAGAATTGAAGGCCCAACGCCAGAACAGCCGCAAGCGGGGCAAGAAACTCCAGAAAGAGCGGCGCAAGAAGAGGTACAACCAAATCCAGGCTCTAGGGAAATTTATGAAAGATTAGGGTTAAGTATGGAGGCCTCTAAGGAAGAAATTAGGGCAGCTTACAGGCGCGCTGCAAGGGCTACGCACCCAGATCACAATCCCAATAATCCAAAAGCAAGAGAAGAATTTCAGGCGATTCAAGAAGCTTTTGATATATTGAATAATCCTGAAAAGAGAAAAGCTTACGACGAAGCCATGACTTTGAGTATGGATTTAGGCTCTTTAACCCCAGAGCAGCAAGCTCAGAGAAAAGATTTACTAAAAAGGGCTGGCATCAACGAAGAAGACTATCCAATAGTTGTTGCAGAGCAGTTTAATGGGGATAAAGGAGCTTTGTCTGTATTTGTTTATGAAGCTCAAAAGCCAGAGTTTACAGAAAATTTGACTGGCAAAATGCAAGAAGACGTTAGCAGAATAGCGCACTTTTTTGGTGAACACGGTGGGTTTTTTGGCGAGTCAGATATCACGCGCCTTGGCAAAGGTATTTATGAAGGGGCTAGAGCAGAAAAACGCAGACGCGAAGGCGGATTTTTAGGCATTCTTATGGATATATTTAGAGCTCTAGATGAAGATGCCAAAAAAAATATACAGGAAGCAAGGCGTAGAGTAGCTTAAAAAATTGACAGCTGTTTTTGGTTGATATATATTAAATTAATCATGAATCACAGTGCGAGAAATATAATTAATATCATTATTATTAACCTCTCTTAGAGAAGGCGCGTTTTTACACAATCTAGAATATAAAGCGCCTCTTCTCTAAAAGAGGTTTTCTTTTTTATGGAGTTCGTTGAAAAAGGAGTGTAGCATGACTACAACCACAGAGGAATTGCAAATTAAGACTATTCTGGAGTTTTTAAACAAAACTCCAGAACACTTTCTCTGCGTAGCGCCTCCCGGAGAAAAAGTCGAAATTAGTGGCACAAGGTGCACTGTGGTGAGAGACAATCTCAGAGGTGGATTGCTTGTTTTTTGTCCACTTGGAGTCCCCCGTTTTGGTTGGGACAAAGAAAACAAAAAATGGGTTTTTGCTTCTATGTCTTAGGCCGACCTTGTCGGCTTTTTTTTATTTAAATTATATGATAAGTTGAAACAATGAATATTAAGTTGTTAATCAAAAAACTTCTTCCCAAAAATATACTTAGTTTTTACCATTATTTATGGGCCTTAGCGGGAGCTATGATTTTTTGTTTTCCTTCGCGCGGTATGACAATAATTGGCGTGACTGGAACCAGCGGCAAGTCAACAACTACAGATTTTATTACAAGAATTTTAAATGAGGCTGGCAATAAAGTTGCCTCTACTTCTACTGCGCGTTTTAAAATTGGCGAGAAAGAATGGGAGAATAAGTATAAAATGTCTATGCCTGGCAGAATTTTTATGCAAAAATTTCTATGGCAGGCAAAAAAAGCTGGCTGCAAGTTCGCCGTTTTAGAAATAACATCTGAGGGCATTAGGCAGTTTAGGCATAAATTTATAAACTTTGACTGCGCCGTTTTCACCAACCTAACACCAGAACACATTGAAAGCCATGGTGGATTTGAGAATTATAGGAATGAAAAATTAAAATTATTCCGGGCGACAAAGAATATCCATGTCATAAATGCCGACGACGAAAACGCAAAATATTTTTTAGACATTCCTTGTGATAAAAAAATTAGTTTTTCCATTAAAGACGTACAGAATATTGATATTGCAAGTACCATAAGTTTTAATTATCGTGGAGAAAGGTTTAATTTAAATCTGGCTGGTGAGTTTAATGTTTATAATGCTTTGGCCGCTATAGCTGTTGCTAGAGCCTATGATGTCCCCCAGGAAATTTGTAGAAAAGCTTTAGAAAAAGCCAAGGGTATTGCCGGTAGAATGGAAGTCATATCGCAAAGCCCAAAGGTAATTGTTGATTATGCTCATACGCCAGAACAATTGGAAGCTGTTTATAAAACGTTTGCTACCGAAAAAATGATTTGTGTTTTGGGCTCTTGTGGCGGTGGCAGAGATAAGTGGAAACGACCAGTATTGGGCCAGATTGCTAAAAAATATTGCAAGAAAATTATAATTACCAATGAAGATCCGTATGAAGAAGATCCTATGGAAATTATTAACCAAGTGGCGAAAACCGCTGGCGATAATGCAGACAGAATTTTAGATAGAAAAGAAGCAATTAAAACAGCCATAAAATCAGCCAGCCCATTGGATGTGGTTATCATCACTGGCAAGGGCTCAGAGTCATGGATGTGCGTGAAAAATGGTAAAAAAATCCCTTGGGATGACAGAAAAATAGCCAGAGAGAGTTTAAAATAAATCAACTTGCCCGATAAAGGAAATTATGGTAAATAGAAAAATACTAAGATCTATATAGTAAATTTATAAAATGAAAATTCAAGACATACAAAATTTATCAATAAAAATGGGGGCTGAATCAGACTTTCGCGGCAAAGAAGGGGTGCAAAAAATATTAGATAGAAAGAAAAAGAATTTTGAGTCTTTGCCAGAAAAAGCTAAAGCAGATTTTGATAAAGACGCTATGGAAAATCCTTATTTAGATTCAGGAATTTATAATGTGGCTGACGACAAAGAAATAAAGAAAGTTTTAGTAGGCATAGATATCGGCCCAGAAGAAATTTTAATTGCCAAAGAATTGGGCGATATTGATTTAGTGATTGCCCATCATCCAATTGGTAAAGGTTTGGCTCAATTAGCCGATGTTATGGAATTGCAATGCGATGTTTGCAGTTATTATGGCGTGCCAATAAATGTAGCTGAAGGACTGATGAGAGAAAGGATTTCAGAAGTTGCCCGAGGGGTGAATTCTTCAAACCATCAGCGCACAGTTGACGCAGCCAAAATTCTAAAAATTAATTTAATGAATTCTCACACTCCGTGTGATAATTTGGCCGCCAAGTTTTTAAAAGATTTTGTCCAAGAAAAAAAACCGGAAACTGTTGGAGAGCTAATAGATATATTAAAAGAATTACCAGAGTATAAAGAAGCAATAAAAATTGGCGTTGGTCCTAAAATTTTTGTCGGCGCACCAGAAAATCGTTGCGGTAAGATCGCTTTATCTGAAATCACTGGAGGCACAGAGGGCTCGCCAAAACTTTATGAAAAAATGGCTCAAGCAGGTGTTGGCACAGTAGTTGGTATGCATATCTCCGAAGAACATAAAAAAGAAGCTGAAGCTGCTCATATAAACATTGTTATTGCTGGTCATATTTCATCTGATTCTTTGGGAGTTAACTTATTTTGCGATGAATTAGAAAAACAAGGCATTGAAATTGTGCAGTGTTCTGGTTTTACTCGTATTTCTCGCGTTAAATAAAGAGCGGCCCCCGTGGTCTAATGGATAAGACTCAAGATTCCGGATCTTGCTATGCAGGTTCGAATCCTGCTGGGGGCACAGGTTGTGTAAAAATAGTGTAATAAGTGTTTATTGCCAGTGAATAAAAGCCCTTATGGGGCTTTTATTGTTGTTGATATAAGTCAGGTTATTTGTTAGAGTAAAAATATAAAGGTCTATTTAATATTAAAATATCAAAATGGCAAAAGAAAAAAAAGAAGGAAAATTAATCGGCAAGATTACCCATTATTTTTCTAATATCGAGGTAGCAGTTATTGATTTGTCATCACCCTTAAAAGACGGAGACACGATTAGGGTGGTTGGAGGTCAGGATACAGATTTTGAGCAGGAAGTAAAATCTATGCAGATTGACCATAAAGAAGTTAAATCGGCTAAAAAGGGAGATTCTGTAGGCATGAAAGTAAGCGAAAAAGTTCACGAAGGTTATAAGGTCTACAAAGTTTAACTTATAAATTCTGTGTTATATCCGCCTCGTTCTCGAGGCGTAATTTAAGATTATGGCAAGTAATATTAAAGAAGAAATTGAAGATAAAATTATTGATTGGATTGCCCTGGGCAGTGGTGGAAGATTAATTGCAGTAAAACCAGAAAATGGTCCAGATTTAGTTGTCCAACGCAGAGGTGACTATCATCAAAAAGAAATAGTATTTATTATTAAAAGTTTTATAAAGCCGGCTAAAGAAGATAATTTTCAAATTAACGATGTCCCAAAAGGGTTTGACTCTAAAAAAAATTACTTTTTGCTTTGTGTTGTTTTTGATGAAATAGCGCAAAAAATTGAAGAAAAAGTGTGGCTTGTGCCGTTTACTGATTTAAAAGGGGTAGAAGTGTTTGAATCTAAGAGTTATGCAAAATATTTAATAGATAAAAAAGATTTTACTAATTTTTTAATTGACAAGTTGGTTGCGCAGAATAAAGCCAAAAAACACGCTGGCTTTCAGCGTAAAGTATATTAGCTATGAAGTTTATAGCTGATTTTCATATTCATTCAAAATATTCTAGGGCTACTTCACCCGCGATGGATTTGGAAAACTTGGACCGTTGGGCAAAAATAAAAGGCATAAAAGTTTTAGGCACAGGAGACTTTACTCACCCGAAGTGGTTTGGAGAACTAAAAGGAAAATTAGAGCCGGCAGAGCCCGGGCTTTTTAAATTAAAAAATGATAACGAATCAACAAGGTTTTTATTCACTTCAGAAATAAGTTGTATATATTCTAAGAGCGGAAAAGTGAGAAAGATTCATATTATAATTTTTGCGCCATCATTTGAGGCAGTAGAAAAAATTAATACACAGCTTGAATTGGTCGGAAACTTAAAGGCTGATGGCCGGCCGATTCTTGGTTTAGACGCCAAAGAATTAGCAAAAATTGTTTTAGAAGCAGATAAAAACTGTTTGATAGTTCCCGCTCACGCTTGGACACCATGGTTTGCTATTTTTGGATCAAAATCTGGGTTTGACTCTATAGAGGAATGTTTTGGAGATTATTCAAAGCATATTTTTGCAATTGAAACGGGCCTGTCTTCTGATCCTAAAATGAACTGGAGATTGTCGCAACTAGATAAAATTACTTTAATTTCAAATAGTGACGCTCATTCGCCCCAAAAACTTGGCAGAGAGGCCAATGTTTTTAATACAGAGCTTAGTTATGACGCCATTATCCAAGCAATAAAAAAAAGAGATAAAACCAAATTTTTATACACTATAGAGTTTTTTCCAGAAGAGGGAAAATACCATTACGATGGACATGCTTCATGTGGTTTAAGCTGTTCGCCAGTCGAATCTAAAAAACATAATAATATTTGCCCTAGATGCGGCAAATCCTTGGTAATAGGAGTATTAAATAGGGTAGAAAAATTAGCTGATAGGCCAGAAGGCTTTGTTCCCAAAAATTCTGTCCCTTTTAAAAATTTAATTCCCCTACAAGAGGTGATTGCCGGTGCGTTGGGAATTTCCGTAATCTCAAAAGAGGTTTCTAGGCACTATAACAATTTAATAAAAAATATTGGCAATGAATTTAAAATTTTATTAGATGCAAAAAAAGAAGAAATAGAAAAAGTTAGCTTGCCAGAAATTGCAGATGGAATTGTAAAAATGCGTGAAGGAAAGGTTTTTATTGAGCCTGGTTACGATGGTATTTATGGAAGGATAAAAATATTTGGAGTAGTTGAGGGTAAAAAAAATCCACCGCAAAAAACCTTGTTTTAGCTATACACCGTTGACATCTTTTATGAGGGGTATAAAATTATTTAAACCACACATTTTGTGGCGCCACTCGGTCCTTTGACACGACAAGGAGGTGTGCCATGTCTATGTTTCAGCCCCCACAGAGGCAGCTCACAGAGCAACAGTTTATCTTGAGGGTAAACGGGACTCAGTTGAGCTACGAAGAGCTCCAATTTCTAAGGCGATCGTGCGGGCTCCCTCACGATGAAAGCGTCATTGCCAACGAAGTTATGCCCGAAAGGGCAACTGCCGCGGTTTGGCGCAAGATTGGAGCCATGCATGAGCGTTACGACCGTTTTGTTTGATTCTTTTGGCGCGCTAACCGCTGGAAACCAGCGGTCCTTTTTTTAGGGGCTTGACATTATCAACGTACGGGAATATCATTGAAATTACCCACTTTTGAGTGTACAATATAACAACCAAGGTCTTAAAATATTTTATGGACGGAAAAACTTTTTACATAACAAAGGAAAAATTACGCGAACTCAAAAAAGAACATGAAGAGTTGCTTGATTTTGAACGTAAGAGTTCTTTAAACCAAGAAGCGCCAAAAATTCTTGAATCAGAAGACTTAAATCCAGAATTTATAAGCTTTCAAGAGGATGTAGGTTTTTTAAGATCGAGAATCGATGAGTTAAAAAATATTTTAGATCATCATGAATTAATTAAAGTTCCACCCAAAGAAAAAAGATCTATTATTGGTGTTGGGGCTAAGGTTAAAATAGAGGTTGATGGCCAAAAAGACGAGTTTATGATTGTTGGCACTCTTGAAGCAAACCCTGCTTTAGGTAAAATTAGCAACGAGTCGCCAGTTGGCAAAGCGCTTTTGGGACATAAGATTGGCGATGCAGTCACCGTTTCCTCACCGATAAAAACAACTTATAAAATAAAAAATATAAAATACGAAGTTAGTTAAAAGCTAAGGACGGTTTAAACCTTAGTTTTTGTTTGTAAAAATGAAAGATTTAGTTAATTTTTTTCATCAAGCGGGAAAATTGAAAGAGATACCAAGGCGTGGTTGGCTAATAAATGATATAAAAAATCCAGAAAGTATTGCTGACCATACTTTTCGCGCGTCTTTAATGGCGTGGGTTTTGGGCAGTAAAAAAAAATTAAATATAGAAAGAATTCTTAAGATAGCCTTGATACACGATTTATGTGAAGTCTATGCTGGAGACACAACGCCTTACGACTCACTTTTGCCGAGGTCTAGTAAAAAAAGAAAAGAATTAATGAAAACTTGGCCCAGAATCTCTGACAAAGAGAAAAAAAGATTGAGCGATTTAAAACACAAAAGAGAAAAAATAGCTTTAGAAAAAATAGTTAAGAATTTGCCCAACGAATTAAAATCAGAAATTAAACATCTTTGGCTGGATTATGAATATGGGCGCACTAAGGAGAGTAGGTTTTTTAAACAAATAGACCGTTTGGAGAACTTCTTGCAAGCAATGGAGTATTGGGGAAAATACAGAAAACCGCCACAAGGACCTTGGTGGTCATGGGCAAGGGAATATTTTGATGACCGGACGGCACTGGAGTTTATAGAAGAGATGTCAAAAAAGTTTCACCATAAATTTAAACCCAGAGTGTAGATTAAAAAACTTCCCAAAAGGGAAGTTTTTAGTTATGATAGAAAAACATGAAGAACCAAGAGTTAGCAAAAATTTTTAATGATATGGCAAGATTTCTCCGCATGGAAGGAGTGGCCTTTAAGCCCTATGCTTATGAAAGGGCTGCTATTTCATTGGAAACGCTAGCAAAAGATGTTGGTGATATTTATAGAGAGGGCGGCACAAAGGCCTTAATGGAAATTTCTGGCATTGGTAAAGCTATTGCAGACCATATTGAAGAATATTTAAAAACCGGAAAAATAAAAATTTACGAAACACAAAAGAAAAAACTGCCCATAAACTTAGATGAGTTGGTAAAAGTTGAAGGTATGGGAGCAAAAAAGGCAAAAGTGCTTTATCAAAAACTTGGCGTAAAAAATTTAAAAGATTTAGAAAAAGCCGCCAAGTCAGGAAAGATTGCTCCCCTATTTGGATTTGGAGAAAAAACAGAAAAAAATATTTTACAAGGCTTAGAATTTTTGAAAAGAGACAAAGGAAGATTTTTATTAGGAGATATAATGCCTTCAGTAAATGACATTTATAATAAACTAAAAAATTTAAAGGAAGTTGATGAAATTTCCGTGGCTGGTTCAACTCGTAGAAGAAAAGAAACTATTGGTGACGTTGATTTATTGGTAGTTTCAAAAAATTCTGAAAAAGTAATGAATTTTTTTGTAAAACTTCCTGGGGTGGAGAAAGTTTGGGGTCAGGGAGGCACAAAAGCTTCTATTAGAATGAAAGAAGGTTTTGATGTTGATTTGAGAATAGTACCACAAAAAAGTTATGGATCAGCCTTGCAATATTTTACAGGAAACAAAGATCACAATATTTTAACTAGAAAAATAGCTATTGAAAAAGGTCTAAAACTTTCAGAGTATGGCGTATTTCGCGGTAAAAAACAAATTGCTGGCGCCACCGAAGAAGATGTTTATAAAGCTATTGGTTTGCCATGGATGCCTCCAGAAATTCGTGAAAACGAGGGAGAAGTTGAGGCTGCTCTGCAGGGAAAATTACCTAATTTAATTGAATTGAAAGATATAAAAGGAGACTTGCATTGTCATACCACGGCTTCTGATGGTAAAAGTTCTTTAGAAGAAATGATTAAAAAAGCAGATGAAATGGGCTACGAATATATTGGAATTTCTGACCACACGAGAGCCTTAGGTGTGGCTGGCGGGTTAAATGAAAAAGAACTTATTGCCCAGCATACAGAAATAGAAAAAATAAGAGAAAAATTTAAAAAGTTAGGCAAAAAAATTATTGTGTTGCATGGATGCGAATTAAATATTTTAGAGGACGGATCGGTTGATATAAAAGACGAAGTTTTAGAGAAATTAGATTATGCTATTGCTGGCATACATTCTTTAATGAAAATGCCGAAAGACGAGATGACTAAAAGATTGATAACTGCAATGAAAAATAAAAATATTGATATTATCAGCCATCCGACAGCTAGGCTTATTGGCCAGCGCGACGAGATTCAATTAGATTTTGATAAAATTTTAAAAGTTGCTAAAGAAACTAGCACAACTTTAGAAATCAGCGCCCAGCCAATGAGACTGGATTTACGTGATTTATATATACGAAGAGCAAAAAATGAAGGAGTAAAAATGATAATAAATACAGATGCTCACCAAAAAGAGCAACTTAATTTGATGGAATATGGTATAGGTATGGCCCGCCGCGGCTGGGCCGAAAAACCAGACATTATAAACACGTTGCCTTTAGAAAAATTATTAAAACATTTTAAATAATGCCTAGAGAAAAATCTGTAGGAGCAATAATGTTTTATTTAGAAAACGGCGTGCCGCTGTACTTGCTTTTACATTACCCCTCTCTCAATAGAAAGGGGGGACATTGGGAGTTTGCCAAAGGGCACGTTGAGGAGGGTGAAAGTGAGATTGATACATTAAGAAGAGAGGTGGCTGAGGAGACGGGGTTAACCGATATAAAAATATTACCAGGATACAAAGAGCATATAAAATATTTTTTTAAACAATATCCTGCCAAAATGACAGAAGAAGAGAGAAAAAGCGGTAAGACAAAATGGGTCTTCAAACTAGTAACGTTTTTTATAACAGAAACAAAAACCAAAGAGATTAAACTTTCGCCAGAGCATATTGGGTTTGTTTGGTTGCCGTTTGATGAGGCTTTCAAAAAAACAACTTTTAAAAATTCAAAGCTTTTACTAAAGAGGGCTAATGATTTTGTAATGAGTAATAAGAAATAAAGTATATTTTACTTATTGGATAAGTTGTGGTAATAAGAAGCCGGAAAGCCAATTCGGCTTTTTTTGGACCTTGTAAACTAACCGTCTAACAGCACGGAAAGGACAAGCGATATGTGCGGAGTAATAGGCATAGTGAGTAGCCAAGGAGATGTCATTGGCGATGCTGTCGATTTGTTGAACGCTGAGAACAACCGCGGCGAGCAAGCCTGCGGTGCGGCAGCTTTCGACGGCAAGAGAATCCGTTTTTTCCGAGGTCGAGGGCTTGTAGACAAGGTCTTCGATGAGGAAAACTACCCCAAATGGTCGAAACTCCAAGGGTCAGCTTGCATAGCTCACACCTTGTATTCAACCATAGGCCGAGGTGGAGAGAAGAAGCAACCGCAAATGTTTCAGCCGGTTTCTTTCAATTTCCACGGACGTCGTGGGGCACTGGCACACAACGGAAACCTTGTTAGGCTCGACTGGTTGCGACGCCAGGCGAAGAAAGCAGGCTATCCGTTCAAGTCGAAAACTTCTGACACAGAAGTCATCGCCGCCCTTCTCTCAACTTCTAAGAAAAAGGATTTTCTTGAGGCGCTCATGGAAGTCCTCAAGAAGATTGAGGGAAAGGGTGCCTTTTCGCTGGTTATCCTTTTCGAAGGAAAAGTGATCGGCGTTAGGGATGGCAACGGGGTGCGGCCATTGTGCTTTGGCAAGAGAAACACCGAAGCCGATAGCTACATTCTGACTTCGGAGGATAGCGCTTTTTCTGCCCTAAAGTCAGCGCGCTTCATTAGGGAGATCGCTCCGGGCGAGCTGATTGTCTTAGGCGGCCAGGGGATTGAAAAATCCATCAACTGGACAAAGAAGGTAGGCTCAAAGATTTGCATCTGCGAGCTAATCTACTTTACCAGTCCGGCCACCACTTTCTGCGGAAGAAGCGTTTACTCTTTCCGGGCCAAGGCAGGAGAGATCGCCGCCAGGGAGCACAAGGTTGACGCTGACATTGTTGTGCCAGTTCCGAACTCCGGAAACGACTACAGCGACGGGTTTTCCTCTCAGTCGGGAATTCCTACGCGACGCGGCGTTGTCAAAACGAAGTATGCGCGCAGAACGTTTATGCAGGGCCGCCACATCGACCGCGCTGCTTCGCAACGAAAGTCTTTGAGGGTCCTGCCCGATGTGCTTGAAGGAAAAAGCATCCTCTTAACAGAAGACTCGCTCTTCAGGGGAAACGTCGGCAAGGTGCTCGTCAGCTTAGTTAGGATCCACGGCAAGGCGAGGCAGGTGCACCTGATGGTTTGTTCTCCTCCGGTGCGTCACTGTTGCCATCTGGGCCTGGATACTTCCACCGAGGAAGAGCTGCTGGCTGCGCACATGACCATTGATCAGATCCGCGACGAAGTGATCCATTCTGATTCGCTTTGCTACCTTAGCTTGGAAGGGCTAAAGCAAGCAATCAGGGAGATTGGACTTTCGCCGGATAATTTTTGCTTTGGGTGTTTTGATGGGAAGTATCCCGTTGATCCGCCAAAGAAAAAATAGGCAGACAAAAACCGCCTCCAGGAGGGAAGCGGTTTTATTTTTTTATGCTTTTACTTCTTCAATAACTTTTATAAATATCTCTGGATATTCTCTTGCCAACTGTGACAAAACTTTTCTGTCTAATTCTATATTTTTCTTTTTCATTCCATTGATTAATCTGCTGTAAGTAATTCCGTTTGCTCTAGCTAACGCGTTTATTTGTAAATTCTGTAAATTTCTATTGGTTCTCTTTTTTGCTTTTCTGTCTCTATATGCATAAGTCCAGGCATGGCGTAATGCATCTTTAGCCAGTTTAAATTTTGACTTTCTTCCAAACTTAAAGCCTTTGGCATGTTTCATTAAATGCTTTCTATGCTTTCTAGCTTGTACGGCTCTTTTTACTCTACTCATGTTACTTTGTTAAATATTTTTTTAATTTTTTTGCTTCATTTGGGGCCAAGGTTACCCATTTGCGGCCCTTTCTTCTTTGTTCGCCGGTTTTTTTTGACCTGTAATGATTTTGTCCGGAAACGCGCCTTAAAATTTTGCCATTTCTGGTTATCTTAAAACGCTTTATTAAAGCCTTTTTTGTTTTTGTTGTCATGTTACTGTTTTGAGACAATCATTGAAAAACCTCTGGGTTCTCTCTTTAATTCTCTCTCTTCTTTAATTGGTATTAAATTATTTAACTGTTCTAAAAATTTTTTTACTTTTTCTGTGGCAAAACCTCCCATTGCTTTTTCTCTGCCACGAAGCGCCATATTTATTTTTACTTTATTTCCTTCCTCTAAAAATGCTTTTGCTTGTTTTGCTCTGGTTTCCATATCATGGGGAGAGATACCAAAAGTCAGTCTAATTTCCTTTAATTCACCACCAGTCGGTTTTTTTATCTTTTTCTCTTTTTTCTGTTGCTGATAAAGATATTTGCCATATTCGGCAATTTTACATATTGGCGGTTCTACTTTTTCTGTCACTTGTACTAAATCCAAGCCCTTTGATTTTGCTAAATCAATGGCATCGAATATATTCATAATTCCCAGCTGTTTTCCAGTTTCATCTATAACCCTTACCTCTTTTGACCTTATGAAGTTGTTTACTAAAATTTTATCGATGGCACTAAACTTAATTATATTGGTGGAAGTGGCGAGATTGAACTCGCGTCTGAAAAGTTTTCTAAAGAAATTCTACAAGCTTAGTTAATTCTTGTTGTAGGACATTAAATAAAGAATTAACAAAATTTTTAATGTCTTATCTCCTTAATTTTAATATTATATTGGAGAAGTATAATATCTATCCTAATAATATAACACCTTCATTCATTTATTAGGAGTCAATGGTGAAGATGCCGCATTAAGCGAAAGCTAACGCGGGTTGCTTATTAAATAAATTAGCAATTATGTTTTTCCTTAATAGATTTACGAGCTTTAAGGAAGCTCAACTTGCCTTGCTTTAAAGAACGATTCATCGAAACGTTCACTCCCATTATTGGGATAATTCGCGATTAGTATCTCTTTCTATATCCCTCTTCTTTATTTTCTCCTTTTTATCGTATTTTTTCTTTCCTTTAGCTAATGCGAATTCGAGCTTTATTCTACCATTATTCTCATATATTTTCAAGGGTATTAATGAAAAACCTTTGGTTTTGGTTTTTCCTATCAAATAATCTATCTCTTTTTTATTTAAAAGAAGCTTTCTTGGCCTGTCTTCACCATAATCTCCTCCTGCATTATTTGGTTGGTACGGAGGCACTTTTACTCCTATTAAATATGGCTCGGCCTGCCTTAAAACTACATACCCGCCAGCTAAATTAATATGTCCTGTCTTAATAGACTTAACTTCTTGGCCAAACAAAACCATCCCGGCTTCATACTTTTCCAGTACATTATAGTCAAAAATTCCCTTTTTATTTTCTGAAAAAACTCGTGACATATTATTGTTTTATAATATCATTTTTACCATATTTATTTGATATTGACAAGATTTTATTTTTATCGCATTAGAATACAATTAACTCTTTAATTTTAAGTCAGTTTATGATAAATTTAGATATAATATATCGCTACGCTAAATTATGGCTCAAAAAGAAACAATTGTAATTTCGTTGGGTGGGAGCCTGGTGGCACCAGGGGAGGTTGATATTGGTTTTCTAAAAAGTTTTAAGTATTGCTTAGAGAAGTATTTAGATAAAAAACAGTTTTTTGTTTTAGTGGGCGGTGGCAAAACTGCAAGATTTTATCAAAAAGCCATGTTAGAGTTTGGCGCCAAGTCACAAGATCGTGACTGGATTGGCATAGACGCTACAAAAATGAACGCCAAAGTAGTAAAGCAAGTTTTTAATAATTATTCTTATCCGCAAATTTTTTCAGACCCGAACAAAAAAATAAAAACCACAAAACCAGTTGTTGTAGGGGCTGGCTGGAAGCCTGGTTGGTCAACAGACTATGACGCAGTGTTAATTGCTAAAAACCATAAAGCCAGTACAATTATAAATCTTTCAAATGTTGATTATGTATATGATAAAAATCCAAATGATTTTTCAGACGCCAAACCCTTAAAAGAAGTTGACTGGAAAACTTTTGAAAGAATTGTTGGCGATAAATGGACGCCTGGTTTAAATATGCCTTTTGACCCGCGCGCATCAAAGTTGGCTGCAAAATTAAAACTAAAAGTTATAATGCTAAACGGCAAAAACTTAGAAAGGCTCGAAGATTTTTTAAATAATAAACCATTTATTGGTACGGTTATTAAATAAATGAAAGAGGAAGTTAAAAAGGTAATTAAAAAAGCGGTCGGCAAAAAAATAAAGGAATTTTTTGTTGAAGTGCCAACTAACAAAAAATTTGGTGATTATTCAACAAACATTGCTTTGGTTTTAGCTAAAAATTTAGGAAAGAATCCCGTTGAGGTTGCCAATGAAATCAAAAATAAAATTAAATCTAAGTTATTCGAAAAAATAGAAGTTGCTGGGCCTGGGTTCATTAATTTCTTTATTACGAGCAAAGTTGTTTTAGAAAACATAGAAAAAATTGATGAAGATTATGGTAAAAATGACGAACTAAAAAATAAAAAGGTAATTATAGATTATACAGACCCCAATCCTTTTAAAGAGTTCCATATTGGCCACTTAATGAGCAATGCTATTGGCGAATCTTTATCGCGCATTTTTGAATTTGAAGGCGGTAAAGTAAAAAGGGTTTGTTATCAAGGAGATGTTGGCATTCACGTTGCAAAAGCAATTTTTGGTGCTATTTGGTTGCCACAACAAAAAAATATACCAATGCCGAAAGATGATGCGCCATTGGCTGAAAAAATGTCTTTTTGGGCTCAAGCTTACGCGTTTGGCGCTTCATGTTATGAAAATATTGAACAAGCGAAAAAAGAAATTGTCGCAATAAACAAAAAAATTTTTAGCAAGTTTGACCGCTCTGTTGAATTGGGCGAGCAAGGGCAACAATACGACTTAAGTAAAGTTTTTGAATATTATGAAAAAGGTAAAGAATGTAGTTTAGAACACTTTGACCAGCTTTACAAAAAACTTAATACAAAATTTGATTATTTTATTTTTGAAAGCAAAGTGTCGGGTGTCGGCAAAAGAATTGTTCAAAAAGGCTTGGATAAAGATATTTTTGAAGAAGGCGAAAATGGCGCGATAATTTTTGATGGAGAACAGTTTGATCTACATACTAGAGTTTTTATAAATTCAGAGGGCTTGCCGACTTATGAAGCAAAAGATTTAGGGTTGGCTGAGGTAAAGTACGAAAAGTATAAATATGATAAATCAGTTATTGTTACGGGAAACGAAGTTAACGAATATTTCAAAGTAGTGTTAAAAGCAATGGAGCAGGTTGCCCCAGCTTTGGCTAAAAAAACAAAGCACATTGGCCACGGCATGTTGCGGTTGCCAGAAGGTAAAATGTCTTCAAGGACTGGAAACGTGGTTACGGGAGAATCTTTGCTAAATCAGATCGAAGAAATAATAAAAGAAAAAATGAAAGACAGAGAGCTATCTGACGCAGAGAGAAAAGTAATTTCAGAAAAAGTGGCAGTGGGAGCGATTCGCTATTCTATCCTAAAACAGAATATTGGTTCTGATATTATTTACGATTTTAATAAGTCGGTTTCTTTTGATGGCGATTCTGGACCTTATTTGCAGTATGCTCACACAAGAGCTCAATCTGTTTTAAGGAAAGCCAAAGAAGACGGCGTGGTTGCAAGTTTTGATAAATTGCCAAAAGAAATTACTCAATTAGAAAGAACTATAAACCATTTTCCAGAAATTGTTTTGCAAGCAGGCCAGAGCTATGAGCCACATTTTATTTTGACGTATTTAACCGATCTTGCTTCGGAATTTAATAATTATTATACAAAAAATAAAATCGTCGATAAAAAAGACGAAAATTCAGCGTATAGAGTTGCTTTAACCGCCGCATTTAGCCAAGTTATGAAAAACGGCATGTGGTTGTTGGGGATTGATACGTTAGAGCGAATGTAAATGAAACTGAATAACAAATATTATATAATGCGGCATGGGCAAGCCATTTCCAATGTAAAAGATGTTGTCTCTTCGTGGCCAGAAAAAATTTACAATCCATTAACAAAAAATGGCAGACAAATAGTGGCAGAGTCAGCCAAAACCTTGAAAGATAAAAATATCGATTTTATTTTTTGCTCTCCCCTACTTCGAACAAAACAGACTGCAGAGATTGTTGGCAAAATTCTAAAATTAAAACCAAGGGCCGACAAAAGATTAAGGGAGGTGGGGTTTGGCGTTTTTAGTGGACAGAGCTCTAGAAAAATGTGGGAGTCATTTAAAGGAGAAGAGGAGAGGGTAAAAAAGGGTCCGCCCAAAGGTGAATCTTATCAACAAATTTTGAAAAGAATGTATGATTTGTTAAAAAACGTTGATAAAAAATATAAAGGAAAAAGTATTTTAATAATTAGCCACGAAGGACCATTATTCTTATTAGAGGGCAAAGTTAATGGGTTATCAATACATGAAACCATCAAAAAATTTCCTTTGGAAAAAAGAATTCATAAAGCCCAAATAAAAGAACTAAACTAATATGCCATACGATTATTCAAAAAAAGAACAGGAGACGCTTAATTTTTGGCAAGAAAATAAAATTTTTGAAAAGTCGCTGGAAAAAAATAAAAAGCGCAAAGCTTTTGTGTTTTATGATGGTCCACCTTTCGCCACTGGGACTCCGCACTACGGTCACTTACTTCAATCAGTTATAAAAGACGCAATTCCTCGCTATAAGACAATGCAAGGGTTTTGCGTTGAAAGACAGTGGGGTTGGGATTGTCATGGTTTGCCTATCGAAAACATTGTTGAGAGAGAGCTTGGCACAAAGAGCAAAAAAGAAATTGTGGCCATGGGCGTAAAGAAATTTAATGATTTATGCCGCGATAAGATTTTCACCTTTATACACGAATGGGAAACAATAATTCCCCGTTTTGGCAGATGGGCAGACATGAAAAATCCTTACAGAACAATGGACTTTGATTATATGCAACAAGAATGGTGGGCGTTTAAAGAATTATATAAAAAGGGATTGATTTATGAAGATTATCGGTCTATGCACATTTGCCCAAGGTGCGAAACAACTCTTAGTCAAGGGGAAGTGGCAGAAGGCTATAAAGATATAAAAGATTTGTCGGCGACGTTAAAGTTTAAAGTAAAAAACCCAGAGAAGCATGGACTGCCAGAAAATACTTATTTGCTTGCATGGACAACTACTCCCTGGACTCTGCCGGGAAACGTGGCTTTGGCCGTGGGAAGCAATATAGAATATATAAAAGTAAAGATTGAAAAAGAACTTTTTATTTTAGCAAAAAATCGTCTAATTGAAGTGATAAAAGATAAACAGCACGAAATAGTAGAGACAATAAAAGGTAAAGATTTAGTTGGATTGGAATATGAGTCCTTGTTTAATAATTATGTAAAATCTGGGAAGGTTTATGCGGCGGATTTTATAACAACAGAAGATGGCACTGGTATTGTACATATTGCCCCGGCTTTTGGTGCCGATGATATGGCTATGGGTAAAAAAGAAAATTTACCTTTTGTGCAGCATGTTAAAATGGATGGCACTTTCAAAGAAAACATGGGCCAATTTATAGGATTAGACTTGAAAGCTAGAGCAAAGGATAAACCGGAAGAAATTCGCGAGGCAGATCTTACTATTGTTAAATATTTAGAAGAAAAAGGGCTTTTGTTTTCTTATGAAAAATATGAGCATAGCTATCCTCATTGCTGGAGATGCGACACCGCTTTGCTAAATTATGCAACCAGTTCCTGGTTTGTGGCTGTAGAAAAAACAAAACCATTATTACTCAAGACTGCTAAAAAAATAAATTGGGTGCCAGCCCATATAAAAGAGGGAAGGTTTGGGCAGTGGCTTCAGGGAGCGCGAGATTGGTCAATTTCGCGTCAGAGATTTTGGGCAAACACAATTCCTGTTTGGAGGTGCCAAAAATGTAAAAAAGAAATTGTATTTGCTTCTGCAAAGGAGCTAGAAAAAGCCAGCGGAACTTTGGTTGATGATTTGCATAAAGATGTTGTGGATCAGGTAATTTTTAATTGTGACTGTGGCGGAAAAATGCAAAGAGTTTCAGATGTTTTAGATACTTGGTTCGATTCGGGGTCTGTTCCTTTTGCCACCAACAGGCCTATGCCCGCAGATTTTATTGGCGAAGCTCAGGACCAAACGAGAGCATGGTTTTATTACCAGCATGTTTTGGCAGGGGCTTTGTTTAAAAAAGAAGCATTCAAAAATTGTATTGTTACAGGAATTATTTTGGCAGAAGATGGTAAAAAAATGTCTAAAAAATTGAAAAACTATCCAGATCCAGTCCAAGTAATGGAAAAATATGGAGCAGACGCAGTAAGGTTTTATATGTTGAGCTCACCCGTCGTTCAGGCAGAAAACTTGTCTTTTTCTGAAAAGGGAGTGGATGAAATAGTAAAGAAAAATATTAGTCGGCTTTACAATGTTTTAGCTTTTTATCAGTTGTACCAAGACGGCACCATGGCGTCTAATACGAGTAAAAATGTTTTAGATAAATGGATTTTATCCCGGCTTAATAGTTTGTTAGAGAGCGTAACAAAGGGTTACGAAGACTATCGAGTTGATTTGGCCACAAGGCCTATAACAGATTTTATAGATGACTTTTCTGTGTGGTATTTAAGGCGCAGCAGAGAGAGATTTAAAGAAGATAGTGCCGATAGAAAAGACGCATTAGCAACCCTAAAACTTGTCTTGCAAATTTTATCTAAAATTATGGCACCGGCAACGCCTTTTTCTGCAGAAGATATTTTTCATAACGTAAAAGAAAGCAATATGCCGGAGTCAGTTCATCTTTGTGACTGGCCAAAACAAATGGGTAAAATTGATGAAAATTTAGAGAAAAAAATGGATGAAGTAAGACAAATAGTGAACTTAGCATTGGCAGAGAGAATCGTTTTGGGGATAAAAATTAAGCAGCCTCTAGCCTTATTAAAAATAAAAAATATAAAATCTATAATAAAAGAAGAAAAAGAGTTGCAGAAATTGATCAACGACGAGGTGAATGTTAAGGAAATTATTTTTGATGAGAATATCAAAAAGGAGGTTGAGCTGGACACTAATTTAACAGAAGAATTAAAAGAGGAGGGATTTTTAAGAGATGTTGTCAGGCAAGTGCAGGCAAAAAGAAAAGAAGCCAATTTGGTTCCCCAAGATAAAATAGAAGTAGAGATATCGGCTCCAGAAAGAGAAAAAATAATTATAGAACAAAACGAAGAAACCTTATTGAAAGAATTTAGAGCAGTAAAAATTTCCTTACAAGAATCAGAAAAATTAGAGATTCAAATTAAGAAAATTTAATGTCTTTTGATCTGTTTAACACGGGAAATATAATGTTCCTCGTTGTGTACGGTATTCTTACCCTGCTAGTTTTGGCAGCGGTTTTAATAGTTTTCAGAATTGTTTTTTTAATTACTATTAAAATTTTTAGGAAAATACTTCCTACTAAAGAAATAAAAAGAACCGCTGGCGCAGATATAGAGCCAGTTGTGAAAGAGCTTCAGGAGAGCCAAATAGAGAGAACTCAAGTAGAAAATCAACAAGGCGTTGTTCCTGGCCAGAGAATGGGATATAGTAATTATTCAGTGCAGTCAAAAGACAAAGACCAAAGTCAAACCAAAAAAGACGCGGTATCAACTCAAAAGGAGAAAGCTCAACAAGATGCTGAAAAGGGGCTTGCAGCGTTGAAGTCTAAAAATCCATCTGGACAAGGAACACTAGAGTCCAAAATGCCCTCAAGGACCACCAACAACGATGGTGACAACAAACGAGCAGTGGTTATCCCTGTGCCAAAACGTCTTACGACCAGCGGGAAAGAAGAACAGCTAACTTCTAATCAAAAACAGAATATTGGTTTTGAAAAAACGGCCTTTGCGGCAAGTCATGGCGTTTTGAAGCCATCTGGTTCTATGCCGGGCCAAGAGCAAGAAAAAATGAGCCAAGTATCTGGTGGCGCAAAAGAGCACGAACAGCCACAAGCACAAACTGAAAATCAGGCCACGGAAAGTTCTAGCCGCTCAATATTGGGGCAAAAAATCAATGTTGCTAAAAGCGGCGGTCAGCATGACGCGTCTATTTTTGAGGGCAAGGAAGAAGTTTCAAAAACTAAATTAAAACATGAGATGAGATACGATTCTAAAATTTGGAAGGCAGAAAGAAGCGTTGGGCTAACCTTAAATCCTGGCGAAAGAGAGGAGCTAGTAAAAGAAGTTTTTGGACCATCATATGGGAGAAACATATCTAAATCAGACTTAAAGCAGGGTATTAGAAAATTAAATCAGAAAATGATGAATAGCAAAGATATGGCAGAAAAAGGTAAGCTCCGCAAAGAAGCGGCATTTTTAAAAAAGATAGGCGGAATAAAATGACCACAAAATATAAAACCAAAGGGTTTGTTTTCAAAAAAGACGATAAAGGCGAATCAGATAGAGTTTTTTCTGTTTTTACCGACGATTTTGGTAGATTGGAGATTGTTGGCAAGGCCGCTAGAAAAATTAATTCTAAACTAAGATCCAGTCTTGATTTGTTTTATCTTTCAGAGATTGAATTTATACAAGGAAAAAATCAAAAAACACTTACCAATGCGATTGCCATTAAAAAAATTCCTGCAGACGATAATCTCTTTCAAATTTCTTCTATTTTAGATAATTTTATAAAAGGCGAAGAAAAAGACAGCCAGACTTTTATTTTGTTACAGGAAATTTTTGAAAAGATGCATCAGCACGAAATGGCACATCACTATTTTGCTTGGAATTTTTTAGCTAACCAAGGATATTGTCCAGAAGTTTCAGAATGCGCCAGTTGTAAAGATAAATTAAGTCCATACTGTCTTTATTTTTCTTGCAGAGAAGGGGGGGTTATTTGTAGGGGTTGTTCTATCAAAGACAAAGAAGCTCTAAAAATAAATTCCGATGTAGTAAAAATATTGAGGATTATTCTTAAAAAAGATTGGCAGACAGTTTCAAAATTAAAAGTTGAGTTGTCATCACAGAAATTATTTGAAAAAACTTTACAAATGGCTGTAAGAAGTTTTTGTCCAATATAATTTAAAATAATATAATAAAATATATGAATAAAAAAATAATTATTTTAGTTGCGTCGATCATAATTTTACTAACGATTTTTGGCATTTGGATTTATGGGCAAATGATGTTTTCTAAAGAAATTTTACGCCTAGAGATTTTGGGTCCAGAAAGTGCTAAAGTGGGCGAGGAAATTACCTACACCATAAAATATAAAGATAACGGAAATATTGCTTTAGAAAATCCTAAATTGACTTTTGTGATGCCAGAAAACTCATTAACGGAAGATGGTAAGACGCTAATTACACAAAACTTAGAAGATATTTACCCCGGCCAAGAAAAGTCTGTTCAAATCAAAACTAGGCTTTTGGGCAAAGAAGGAGATTTAAAGACTGCCAAAGCATCGCTCTCATATACTCCTAAAAATTTAACCGCTAGATATGAGTCTGATACGACTTTTACGACAAAGATTGATATAGTGCCCATTGCTTTAGATTTTGATTTGCCAACGAAAGCCGAAAAAGGTAAGGATTTACAATATTCAATAAATTATTTCTCTAATATTGACTACCCTATGGAGAATTTGAGTGTGAAATTAGATCCTGTCACTGGTTTCGATTTTAAATCAGCAACGCCGTCCTCTTTAGATTATTCAGAATGGAAGTTGGCCACTTTGAACAAAGCTCAGGGTGGTAGGATAATTATTAAAGGCGCTATCTCTGCTGATACCAATCAAAACTTGAATTTTGTAGCCTCACTCGGCATGAGACAAAATGGAAATTTTATTGTAATAAAGCAAACCAGCGTAACAGTCCAGATTATTCAGCCGCTACTTTTTATTTCTCAACAAGTTAATGGCTCAGATAATTATATTGCCTCACCTGGAGAAACTTTGCGTTACCAGATTTTTTTCAAGAATATTGGCTCTTCATCTTTTGAAAACTTGTTTGTCATTGTTAGGCTTAACGGCGACGCTTTAGATATGTCGACCATCCAGCCAGAAGATGGCCGAGTGCAGCAAAATGACAATATGATTGTTTGGGATTCTTCGCAGTCTAGCCAACTGAGACGATTAGATGTTCAAGGGCAAGGAGAGATTAATTTTTCTGTAAAAGTTAAAAGCAATTGGAATACTTCGGGTGTTGATTCAAATAATATAGTTATTACTGATGAGGTCAATATCTCTCAAATCACTCAAAAGTTTACCGTGAAGGTCAATTCTGGTTTGGTAATTTCGCAACAAGGATTCTTTAAAGATTCTGATATTCAAAATATTGGCTCTATCCCACCAAAAGTTGGTAAAGCAACCACCTATACGATTAATTGGCAGATCAAAAATTATTTTAGCGATGCTAAAAATGTAAAAATAAAAGCTACTCTGCCCAAAAATATTAGTTTAACTGGTAGGATTTTACCATTGGACGCGATTTCTAACTTTTCTTTTGACTCTGTTAGTCGTCAAATTGTTTGGTCGGTTGGAGATGTTTTGGCTGGTACCGGTGTGACAGGCGATCCAATTTCGCTTTCTTTTCAAGTATCTTTAACGCCAACAAGCGATCAAAGGGGCTCTGTGGCGCAACTTATTGGGAATAGCAGCGTTTCAGGGGAAAATCAATTTACCAACACAACAATATCTGCTTTTGATTCTGGCATAGATACTAGTTTGCCAGATGATTTTTCTAATTCTGGTGGCGGCATAGTGCAATAATGGCGTTGAAATTTGACTTACAAATTTAAAGTGTATAAAATAATACATTGATTTTTAATTTTTTTAAAAAATGGAGAAAATAAAATTTGATAATAATATTTTAATTATTGGATACGGCGCAGTTTCTCAATGCACATTACCCATACTGCTAGAACATCTAGATGTCCCTCTTAATAAAATTACAATAATTGACCTTGAAGACAAATCTAAAAAATTAAAACTTTTTACCGATATAGGAATAAAGTTTTTTCAGGAGAAAATTACGCCAGAAAACTTGCCGGCAGTACTTTCAAAGTATGTTGGAGATAATGGCTTGGTAGTTGACCTAGCCTGGAATATAGAAACAATAGAATTGTTAAAATGGTGCCATAGCCACAATGTCTTATATGTGAATACTTCTGTTGAGTTGTGGAACCCATACGATGCTGAAAATATTTTTGATAAAACTTTATACCATAGACAAATGAGGCTACGAGAATTATCTAAAGATTGGCCGCAAGATTCAACTACAGCCGTAGTTGATCATGGAGCTAACCCCGGACTAATCTCTCACTTTGCAAAACAAGGATTAATGGATATATCAAAAAAAGTTTTAGATGAAAAAAAAGTTTCCAAAGAAGAATTGGAAAAAATTAAAGAATATAGATTAAAATTAGACTTTGCTAGGTTGGCGCAGGCGCTAAAAGTAAAAGTTATCCATTGCTCTGAAAGAGATACTCAGATAGCAAACAAACCAAAGGAAGTGGATGAATTTGTGAACACATGGTCTATAGAAGGTTTTAGGGAAGAAGGTATGGCTCCAGCTGAAATGGGTTGGGGTACTCACGAGAAAAAAATTCCCGATTTAGCTCATCAAGCTCCTTATGGGCCGAAGAATCAGATTTTTTTAGCAGGCATGGGCATGAATACATGGGCAAGATCTTGGGTCCCTGAGGTTGGAGAAATAGAAGGAATGATAGTCAGACACGGCGAGGCTTTTGAAATTTCTGACCACCTGACTGTTTGGGACGGAGACATAGCAGTTTACCGTCCAACAGTCCATTATGTTTATATGCCCTGTCACGAAGCGTTATCTTCTTTAGTTGAACTAAAGGCCAGGAGATATGAAACGCAGCCTAAATTAAGAATTATGACAGACGAAATTATCTCTGGGAAAGATATTTTAGGAGCATTTTTAATGGGTCACATTTATAATGCATGGTGGACAGGGACGTCTTTGGGCATAGAGGAATCCAGGAGGGTTGCTCCGGGGCAAAATGCCACAACGTTACAAGTGGCGGCTGGAGTTGTCTCGGCTGTGAGATATATGATAAATAACCCTAAAAAAGGTCTTTGTGTTCCAGATGATTTGCCGCACGATTATATTTTAGAAATTGCTAAGCCTTATCTGGGAGATTTTGTTTCGGTTCCTTCTGATTGGACACCATTAAAACACAGAAGAGTTTTCTTTTTGGAGAATCCTGCCAGCCAACCAGACGAGGATCCGTGGCAATTTAATAATTTTTTACCTTTACCTTAAAATAGGTTGAATTTATAGAGCTAAAAGGTTAAGATTATAAAATCTTAACCTTTTAATTTATATGGCGAAAAAAGAAGAAAATTTAGATAAAATTGTTTCTTTATGTAAAAGAAGAGGCTTTGTGTTCCCAGGGTCTGAAATCTATGGCGGACTGGCTAATTCATTTGATTATGGGCCATTGGGAGTTGAATTAAAAAATAATATAAAAAACGCCTGGTGGAAGCGTTTTGTGCATGATAGAGATGACATGGTTGGCATTGACGCAGCCTTAATAATGAACCCAAAAGTTTGGGAGGCTTCAGGGCACTTAGAAACTTTTTCTGATCCATTAGTTGAATGTAAAAAATGCCATCATAGATTTCGGGCGGACCATGTTGATGGCCAAAAATGCCCCGACTGTGGAGGGGAGCTCACAAAGCCAAAACAATTTAATTTAATGCTGAAGACTTTTTTGGGTCCGATTGAGAATGAAGAAAACACTGTTTATTTTAGGCCAGAAACAGCTCAGGCAATGTTTGTTGATTTTAAAAACATTTTGGAAACATCAAGAAAAAAAATTCCCTTTGGAATTGCTCAGATTGGAAAGGCATTTAGAAACGAAATCACTCCAGGAAATTTTATATTTAGAACTCGCGAATTTGAGCAAATGGAAATAGAATATTTTATAAAAGAAGAAGAATGGGAAAAACTATTTGAGCACTGGAGAAAAGAAATGTGGTCTTGGATAACAGATACTCTTGGGTTAGATAAAAAAAATATTCACGAATTAGATGTTCCAAAAGACGAATTAGCTCATTATTCAAAAAAGACAATTGATTTTGAATATGATTTTCCTTTTGGAAAAGACGAATTGTATGGATTGGCTTACAGAACTGATTTTGATTTAAAAAATCATTACAAAGAGCAACCATATAATGATTTGGAAGCCGGAGAGAAATTTTATCCGCATGTAGTGGAACCAACCTGGGGAGTCGATAGATCTGTATTAGCAGTTTTATGTGATGCTTATACAGAAGAAAAAGATAGAGTCGTTTTGAAGGTAAAGCCAGCATTGGCTCCTTATAAAGTGGCTGTATTTCCACTTCTAAAGAATAAACCAGAGCTAATTGAAAAGGCAAAAGAAGTTTATAAAATGCTAAAAAAAGAGTTTAATGTAGCTTGGGACGACAGGGGGAATATTGGAAAAAGATATTATTCTCAAGATGAAATTGGAACCCCATTTTGCGTGACAGTTGACTTTGATTCGTTAGAAAAAGACGACGTGACAATTCGCGATCGCGACACAATGAAGCAAGAAAGGGTAAAAATTAAAGATTTGGTTTCTATTATAAATGGAAAGCTTGCCTAAAATAGTGGCTATTGTTCCGGCGTTTAATGAGGAAAAGAACGTCGGAGGCGTTTTAAAAGTTCTTTTAGATTCTAAAATTTTTAACGAAGTAATTTTAGTTGATGACGGTTCTGCTGATAATACGGCAGAAGTTGGTTTGAGACTCGGAGTTAAGGTGGTGAAGTTAGAACAAAATGGCGGCAAGGGAAATGCTATGAGGGCAGGGGTTTTAGCAGCAGATGCAGATATTATAGCTTTCTTCGACGCCGATTTGTTAGGCCTTAGCCAAAACCATATTAAATTATTAGTGGAACCAATGCTGGCTGGGGACGTGGCAATGTGTGTTGGTGTTAGGCAAAGGTTGTGGGGTTTACCAAAAATTATTGCTCAAATAGATCCTTTATCTGCAATTGGTGGAGAAAGGATCGTGGCCAAAAAGTTGTTTTTGCAGCTTCCCCAAAAATTTATGCAAGGATTTGCTGTTGAGGTGGCGTTAAATTATTACTGCCTTAAAAATAAATTGTTAGTAAAATATGTTGTTTTGCCTAATCTAAAAATTATAATCAAAGAAAGAAAATGGGGCCTGGTAAAAGGTTTTTTGAATAGACTAAAAATGGTTTGGCAAATTATGAAAATTAGAATAAAAATTTTATTTAATAAAAATGAATTCATACAAAAAAATCGCATTAGATAATGGTTTAAGGGTAATTACGATTCCTATAGAAAGTTCAAACAGCGTGACTGTTTTGATTTTAGTCGCCACTGGTTCAAAATATGAGACAAAAGAAATAAATGGCATATCTCACTTTTTAGAGCACATGTTTTTTAAAGGCACCAAAAAACGACCAAATACTTTGGAAATATCTGAAACGCTTGATTCTGTAGGCGGAGAATATAATGCTTTTACAGATAAAGAGGTAACAGGTTTTTGGGCCAAAGTAGATAAAAAAAATGTTGATGTGGCGCTTGATTGGATAACGGATATTTTTTTGAACTCTAAATTTGAAGAAAAGGAAATGGAGAATGAAAAAGGTGTGATTATTGAAGAGGTGAATATGTATCTAGATACACCAATGGCCTACGTGAGAGAACTTTTTGACCAGCTTTTATATGGAGATCAGCCTGCTGGTTGGAGAGTTATTGGCGAGAAGGAAAATATAATGAGCTTTAACCGTCAAAAAGTTGTTGATTATTATAGAAATCATTATTCGCCAGCCAACACAATCGTCTGCGTGGCCGGAGCGATAGATGAAAAGGCAATAGAGGAAAAAGTTAAAGAATATTTTGCTAAAGCAGAAATGCACGGAGCAGAAAAAAAAGTTGCTGTAAAAGAATCTCAGGACGAGCCTAGCGTTTTAATTCATAATAAAAAAACAGACCAAACTCATTTTTGTTTGGGAGTAAGGGCATATAATTTGTTTGATAAAAGAAAATATGCGCTAGCTTTGTTGGCTATAATTTTAGGGGGGAATATGTCGTCTCGCCTATTTATAAAAGTGAGAGAAAGAAACGGCCTGGCCTACTCTATCCATACATCAGCAGATAATTCCACGGACACAGGGTTTTTGGTGACACAGGCCGGCATTGATCACAAAAATTTGGAAAAATCTGTTCAGCTTATTTTAGAAGAATATAAAGATATAAAAAATAAAAAAATTACAGAAAAAGAATTACAGAAGGCAAAAGATTATTTAAAAGGAGTTATGTCTCTCTCGCTAGATTCGTCTGATGCTCAGGCAAGCTTCTATGGACTTCAGGAATTGATGGAAAAAAATATTTTGACGCCAGAAGATAAATTTATTAAGATTGACGCGGTGTCAGCCGAGGATATTCAAGCGGTCGCTAAAGATATTTTTGTGCCAGAAAAACTCAATTTAGCTCTTATCGGTCCTTTCCAGAAAAAAGATTCAGAAAAAATAAAAGAACTCTTAAAAATATGAGCAGAGAAAACACATTAGACATTTCGTGGGAGATGATTACTAAAATTTTTTTGGCGCTTTTTATTTTCTATCTAATTTATTTAGTTAAGGAAATTGCTCTATGGTTTTTATTTGGTGTCGCCATTTCGGTTTTGCTTGACCCAGCCATAAATTTTTTAAGACGATTAAAAATTCCTAAAATCATATCTATACTAATAATTTATCTTTCCATATTTGGAATTGTTGGTTTGACAATTTATTTATCAGCCCCTATTTTTATCTCTGAGTTAAAACAATTTTCACAAAATTTACCGGGATATTTTGAGCAGATAAATCCCGTCTTAAAGCAATTTGGCATCACAACAGCTCAAGATTTTGATGATTTTGTATCTGCTGTAATCGGAAAATTACAGCAGAGTTCTCAAAGCATAATTAAGGCCTTAATGGTTTTTTTCGGTGGAGTTTTATCGGCGCTCTCTATTTTAACTTTTTCATTTTTACTATCTTTAGAGGAAAAAGGTGTGGAAAGAACTATTTTGCTTCTTTTTCCTGAAAAATATGAAGATCAGATTAAAACAATTTTTGAAAAATCGCAAAAGAAAATCTCCGGGTGGTTCGGCGCCAGATTAATTGCCTGTTTGTTTGTTGGGGTGGCTTCGTATATTGTTTTTTATGTATTTGGCGTAAAATATGCGCTTACTTTAGCTTTAATTTCTGGAATCTTGAATTTTGTGCCTTATATCGGCCCATGGGTTACAGGAATACTTGTGGTTGTTTCCGTTGCGGTTTCTAGCAGCTGGTTAACAGTTATTTATGTGCTAGCATCTGTAATGATTATTCAGGGAGTTGAAAATAACATTTTAACGCCTCTGCTTATGAAAAAAATGACCGATTTGCCTGCGGTCTTAGTTTTAATGTCTATGTTGGTGGGAGCCAGAATTTTTGGCTTTACTGGACTTATTTTTGCTGTACCAGTAGCCGGAATTATTTTTGAGTTTTCTAGAGAATTTTTGCAAAGAAGAAGATCTGGCGGCGTAGTAGAAGAAGACTAATCTGCTAACAAAATTATAGAAATAATAACAACTAAAACCTGGCTAGCAATTCTCCAAAAATGGGGAATTTTTTTTGTATTTTCAACTCTTAAGAAATGAATTTTTTTCTGATGAAAATCATTATGCATTATAAAAAAATTATTGGGCCGGAGGCGACCAATCAAAGAAACACCATCGGGAATAATAGCAAAAAAAGCGCAAACGAAAACTTTTAAGTCGAATCCAACGAAAAAACAGACTAAAAATAGACCCAAAAACAAATCTAAACCGACATTTAATATCTGTGGCAGGGATTTTTTCCAATTCTTGCCAACATTGTTAATAGGGTATTCAATATGCGGGATCAAGTCCATTAAATAGTGGCTTAAAAAAGCCAAAATAATGGCCAAATAAATGTTTTTTATTTGATATCCTATGGCGGCTCCTAAGAGAATATGAACAAGTAAAATCATTGAAATTAAGTCAAAAAATGATAATATTACTAAATCATAACATGTTTAACAAAAAGAAAAAATTTTATATAACCACCAGTATCGCTTATACTAATGCCCCTCCTCATATAGGATTTGCTTTAGAATCTCTGCAAGCAGATGTTCTTGCTAGGTATCATCGCCAACTTGGGGAAAATACATGGTATCTCACTGGCACTGACGAGCATGGTGCAAAAATTAAAAAAGCAGCGGATAAAGATAATAAAGACGCTAAAGATTTTGTTGACGAAATTTCAAAAAAATTCAGAGATTTGAAACATGTCCTTAACCTTTCAAACGATGATTTTATTAGAACGACCGATGAAAAAATTCATTGGCCAGTAGTAAAAAATGTTTGGCAAAAACTTCAAGAAAATGGTGATTTGTATAAAAAGCAATATAATGGGTTATACTGCGTAGGGTGTGAAGCGTTTATCACAAAAAAAGATTTAGTTGATGGCAAGTGCATTATTCACCAAAAAGAGCCAGAGGTTATTCAGGAGGAGAATTATTTTTTTCGCTTATCAAAATATGCAGACAAGATTCAAAAAGCTATAGAGTCAGATAAAATCAAAATCGTGCCAGAAACTAAAAAAAATGAGGTATTAAGCTTCATAAAACAAGGTTTAGAGGATATAAGTTTTTCCAGACCAAGAAAAGATTTAAAGTGGGGTATCCCTGTGCCGAATGATGATTCTCAAACTATATACGTTTGGGCAGATGCATTGAGCAACTATATTTCAGCATTAAACTATCCAGATGGTGAAAAATTTAAAAAATATTGGCCAGCAGACGTGCACTGTATAGGTAAAGATATTTTAAAATTTCACGGAATATACTGGCCAGCTATGCTTTTATCAGTTGGCCTGGATTTACCAAAATTAATTTTCGTGCACGGCTTTATAAATGTTGCAGGTCAAAAAATGTCTAAATCTTTGGGAAATGTAATTGACCCATTTGAATTGGTTAAAAAATATGGCACAGATGCAACAAGGTATTACCTTTTAAGAGAGATCCCTTCATCAGAGGACGGAGATTTTACTTATGAAAAATTTGAGCAAAGGTACAATTCAGATTTAGCTTCGGGTATTGGTAATTTAGTAGCAAGAGTTTTGGGTATTGCTAAAGGAAAAGTCAAAATAAAATCTACCCAAAAAACTGAACAAAAAGTTAAAGAAATAAAAAAGAGCTATCAAGATGCTATTGAAAATTTTAAGTTTAACGATGCGTTGGCGGCAGTTTTTGAGCTAATAAGTTATTGCGACAAATATATAAATGAAGAGAAGCTTTGGGAAACAAAAAATGTTGCAGTAATAAGTGATTTATTTTATGCTATACAAGAGATTGCTGATTTTCTTTTACCATTTTTGCCAGAGACCGCAGATAAAATTAAAAATGCTATTAAAACTGGAAAATCTGAGCAGTTGTTTTTAAGGTTAAAGGCTTGACTTTACTGAAAAATTTGGTATATTAAAAACGGCTCTTTTGACATGGTTGTCTGCGGGAGCCGTTTTTTTACCCCCCCCATTTACGCAAGGAGTGTAGTCATGCTTGTGCTCTCAAGGAAGAAGAACGAAAGCATTGTCATCAATGACGATATCACCATTGTGGTGGTAGAGATCAGGGGTGACAAGGTTCGCCTTGGGGTCGAGGCCCCGAAGGAGGTTCCCGTCCACAGGCGGGAAGTGTTTGACGCCATCCATCGCAATGAGGCCGTGGGCCGCGACAAGCCCAAAGAAGAACAGGAAGGCGACAAAGCTGCCGAAGGCAGCGACCCTACTACTGGCCAATAGCCCCTAGGTCTAAGCACCCAATAGATCAACCCATGCAGGAAGCCTTTTGCGACCTGCACTTTTTTTATATAAAATTTTAATATATTATAGATTTATGTTAGTAGATACGCATTCACATCTAAGCTTTAAGGCATATGATTCAGACAGAGAAGAGGTAATAAAGCGCGCCCAAAAAGAGAGCGTTATTTGTATTGATGTTGGCACAAAATTTGAAACATCAAAAAGGGCAGTAGAATTAGCAGAACAAAATAAAAATATGTATGCTGTTATTGGCATGCACCCCATTCACATAAAAACAGATTTGTTGAAAATAAAAATGGACGAGGAAGAAGGCGCTTTTGAGCCATTAGGCGAAGATTTTGACTACGAAGCTTATAAAAAGCTTGCCTCGCCGAAGCCCGACGGGCGAAGGCGGGTAGTAGCTATTGGCGAAATTGGCCTGGATTATTACTATAAACCTAAAACAAAAATCAGGTTAGAGCAATTTAAGAATTTACAAAAAGAAGTTTTTATAAAACAACTTGATTTGGCAAAAGAATTAAATTTGCCGGTGATAATTCATTGTCGTATGGCCTTTGGGGATTTATACGAGATTTTGAAAGATAAAGATGCAAAAGGTGTAGTTCACTGTTTTACTGGCACTTGGCAGGAGGCTAAAAAGTTTATAGATTTAGGTTTCTATCTTGGGATAAACGGGATTATTTATAAAATGGATCTAAATGAAGTTATTAAAAAATGTCCATTAGATAAAATTTTAACTGAAACAGATTGCCCATATTTAACACCATTTGAAGAAGGAAAAGACAAGCGCAACGAACCCGTGTTTATAAAACACATTATCCAGAAGATTGCCGATTTGCGTGGTATAACTTTTGACGAAGTTGCCGATCAAACAACAAAAAACGCTCAAGAACTGTTCAAAATTTGACAAAAATACTGCCTTGTGGCGGTTTTTTATTGGGGCTTCAAAATTTAAATGATTGTGTTATCATTAGAATAACTTATGAAAAAATATAGTCCAAAAAGCATAGAGGCAAAGTGGCAGGATGTTTGGTATAAATCTGGCGCCTTTTCAGCTAAAAATGGGTCTAAAAAGAAGAAGTTTTACCTTTTGGTTGAGTTCCCTTATCCTTCTGGTGATGGGTTACATGTGGGTCATTGTCGCAGCTATACAGCCTTAGATATTATCGCTCGCAAAAAAAGAATGGAGGGGATGAATGTTTTATTTCCCATTGGTTGGGACGCTTTTGGGTTGCCTACCGAAAACTATGCTATTAAAAAAGGTGTACACCCATCTGTTGTCACAAAAAGTAATACAGATAATTTCAGGCGCCAAATGAAGAGCCTAGGTTTGTCTTTTGACTGGGCTCGCGAAGTGAATACCACGGACCCAAAATATTATAAATGGACGCAATGGATATTTACACAACTATTTAAAAACAATTTAGCCTACAAAGCTAAGATAAATATTAACTGGTGTCCTTCTTGTAAAATTGGTTTGGCCAACGAAGAAGTGGTTGACGGTAAGTGCGAAAGATGTGGCGCTAAAGTTGAAAAGAGGGAGAAGGAGCAGTGGTTGATAAAAATTACAGAATATGCTGAAAGACTAATCAATGATTTAGATTTAGTTGACTATTTAGAAAAAATAAAAATTCAGCAACAAGATTGGATTGGCAAGTCGCATGGCGCCTTGTTAAAATTTCCAGTGGAAGGCGTAGAAGAATTTATAGAGGTTTTTACCACCAGAATTGATACTATATTTTCTGGAACATTTTTGATTTTGTCTCCAGGGCATGAGTTTATAGATAAACATAAACAAAAGATTGAAAATATTGAAGATGTTTTTAAATATAGAGAGGTAGCAAAAAATGCATCTGATGTAGATAGAACAAATTTAGACAAAGAAATAACAGGAGTGCAGCTAAAAGGAATTACTGTTAGAAACCCAGCTACTAATGAAGAAATGCCGGTGTGGGTGGCCGATTTTGTTTTAGAACAATATGGAACTGGAGCTGTTTTTGCCGATGCTCATGATAAAAGAGATTTTAAGATGGCTAAAAAATATGGTATTCCCTTGCGCACTTCTATAAAGCCAGATGATGAAAATTTGTTTCAAAAAGTTAAAACCCTAGAAGAATGTTTTGAAGGCGATGGTACGCTTTATAATTCTATGCAGTTTGATGGAGCAAGATCCGCAGAGGCGCGGCCGCAGATAATTGCTTGGCTTAGTTCAAAAGGCTTTGCTCAGCCGAAAGTAAACTATAAGTTGCGTGATTGGGTTTTTTCCAGACAACATTATTGGGGAGAACCAATCCCTATGGTCTTCTGCAAAAAGTGTGGCTGGCAACCATTGCCAGAGAAGGATCTGCCATTAGAATTACCAAAAGTGCAAAAATATAAACCAACGGAAACTGGCGAGTCGCCCCTATCAAATATGATAAAGTGGGTTAACACAAGATGCCCAAAATGCAAAGGAGACGCTCAAAGAGAAACCGACACAATGCCAAACTGGGCAGGATCTAATTGGTATTATTTAAGATATTGCGATCCTAAAAACAACCGCGCCTTAGGTGACGAGAAAATTTTGAAGTACTGGATGCCGGTTGACTGGTATAATGGTGGCATGGAACATACAACGCTGCATTTATTGTATTCTCGATTTGTTTATAAATTTTTATGGGATATTGGCGCTGTTCCGAAATCATGTGGTCCAGAGCCTTACCAAAAAAGAACTTCTCATGGAATGGTTTTGGGCGAAGGAGGTATTAAAATGTCCAAATCAAAAGGAAATGTTATAAACCCAGACAAAGTTATTAAGGAATATGGGGCAGACACTTTGCGAATTTATGAAATGTTCATGGGGCCATTTGAACAGATGATCCCTTGGGATACTAAGGGGGTTGTGGGTTGTCGCAGGTTTTTAGAAAAAATTTATAAGTTGTCTGATAGCAAAACTTTAGCCAACGCAAGCGAAGAAAACCTAAAAAAGATTTTGCACAAGACCATTAAAAAAGTTGGCGAAGATATTGAGTTGATGAAATTTAATACAGCAGTTTCTTCTATGATGGAATTTGTGAATGCTTGCTTTGCTCACCGAAGCCTTGGCGAAGGCGGGGTAGGTTTAGATAAACGTGATTTTGCTGAATTTTTGAAAATTTTGTCACCGTTTGCACCACACTTAGCTGAAGAACTTTGGGAGCGAGCAGAATTTACTAGCTTATGTTGCAATCAAAAATGGCCAAAGTTTAATCAAAAATTAATTGAAGAAGATAAAATTATACTAATAGTTCAAGTAAATGGAAAAGTTAGAGATAAAATAGAAACGAGACCTGGTCTTACGCAAAATCAGGCAGAAAAAATGGTTTTAAAATCTGAAAAAATTCAAAAATGGTTGGAAGGCAAAAAACCGGTAAAGATAATTTTTATTCCAGATAAATTAATTAACATTGTAATCTAATGAAAAAAGTTTTATTAGGGAATGAAGCAATAGTTCAGGGCGCGTTAGCTAGCGCCGTGGATTTTGTTTCCGGCTACCCTGGCTGTCCTTCGGCTGAAATTGGAGATGAGTTTGGAAAAATTGCGCGTGAAAATGGAGTTTATACTGAATGGTCAACTAATGAAAAAACTGCTCTAGAGGCTGCTATTGGCGCTAGTTTTTCTGGATTAAAATCTTTGGTGCACATGAAAAGTTTTGGTGTAAATGTTTGTTCCGATATTTTGTTACCACTAGCATATACTGGCACTAAATCACCCATGGTGATTTTTGTAGGAGATGATCCTTCTTGTCATAGCTCGGCTCAATCCGAGCAAGATTCTAGGGGTTATGCATATTTATCAAAAATTCCTATTTTAGAACCATCGGATCCACAAGAGTGTTACGACTTTGTAAAACTAGGTTTTGAAATTTCAGAAAAGTTTAGTACACCAGTAATTTTACGAGTTACCACAAGGGTGGCCCACCAGAGAGCAATTGTAAATTTTGAGCCAGTAGTTAAAAAAGAAAAAAAATTAGGTAATTTTATAAAAAACCAGCATCAGTTTTTAACCATGTCACCAAGGACATTGGAAATGCACAAAGAACTCTTAGAAAAAACAGAAAAGATAAAAACTTTTATTGAAAAGACGAAGGCAAACAAAGCCATTGGTAAAAATAGCACCGTAGGGGTAGTTGCTTCTGGTGTTTCTTATTTGCACGCGCTAGAAGCCCTAGAAAAGTTAAAAATAAATTTGCCAATTTTAAAGCTTGGATTTTTCTACCCGTTGCCAGAAAAATTATTAAATAATTTTATAAAAGGCAAGAAAAAAATATTGATTACGGAAGAAATTGATCCTTATTTGGAAAAAGAGATAGCTCGTCTGGCAAAAGATATAAATCCTAAATTAAAAATTTATGGTAAAAGAGGCGCCTTGCAGGTTCTGCCAGAATTCGGCGAATTAAATCCAGAATTGCTTTGCGTCGCGCTATCAAAAATTATCGGCAAAAAATATAAAAAATTTACTGTCAAAAAAATAAACTTAATAAAAAGAACGGCCAGACTTTGTGAAGGTTGCCCTTATTGGTATATTTTGCCAACGATTAAGCGAATAGCGCCCGAAGGCACAATTTTTGGAGGAGATATCGGTTGTAATATGATTGGCGCCTTACCCCCGCATTCAATGTACGACTATATGTTCTGCATGGGCTCTTCTATCGGAATTTCTCACGGTATTAAAAAAGCCACAAATCAGAAAGTAATTTCGTTTATGGGTGATGGCACATTTTTTCATTCTGGAGTTCTGGGTTTAATAAATTCAATTTACAATAAGTCAAACCCCTTGATGATTGTTATGGATAATAGAATTACTGCCATGACTGGTCATCAGCCTAATCCTGGTATGGGCAAAACTGCCATGGGCGAGGATACTCATGAAATACAAATTGAAGACGTGGCGCATTCTTTAGGGGTTAAAAATATAAAAGTTTTAGACCCAATAAATATTCAAGAGTTAGAAGCAACGGTAAAAGAATTTTTAAGCAAAGAGGAGATTTCTTTGATAGTTTGTAAAAGAATTTGTGCTTTATTAGCTAAAAGACAAAATATAGACCAACATGAATAACAAAACATTCAATTTAATAGTTGCGGGAGTGGGCGGTCAAGGGTTGATTACGTTGCTTCAAATTATTGACGAAGCAGCTTTTATTGATGACCAAGACGTTAGATCTTCTGAATTGCATGGCCTTTCACAAAGAGGGGGGGGCGTTGAAGCTCATGTCAGATTTGGCACAAAAGTAAATTCTCCTTTAATATCTAATGGCCAGGCAGATTTAGTTATTGCTCTAGAAATGTTTGAGGGTTTGCGCGAAACAGCTAAAAATAGTTTTAATACAAAATTTTTAGTTAATAATTATGTTTTGCCTTTTGAAGGATCTTTGGGCAAAGATGAAATAAAAAAACAATTAGAGATACTAGGCAAGAATTTATATTTAGTGTCTGCTTCTGATATTTGCAAGGAAAAACTTGGTAGCGAAGTGGTAAGCGGAGTTTATCTTTTGGGTTATGCGATACGCAATAATTTGATGCCACTGAAAGAGGTCTCTTTGGTTAAAGCCATAAAAAACATTGTTCCAGCGAAATATCAGGAATTGAATGTTAAGGCAGCGCAATTAATATGATTACAAAAGTTGTAGTGGCTGCTGCGGGGCAAGGGACTCGCATGCTCCATCTTTCTCAAGACAAATCAAAACACTTGATTTGTGTTAAAGATAGGCCATTTTTGGCTTATTTAATGGATAATCTTATAAGCGCCGGGTACAGCGACATCATTTTGGTCGTTGGTTTCAAAAAAGAATTAATGAATGGATTTAAGGAAGATTTTTTAATGTGCTCAACAGCAGTAAAAAACTCTAAAGAAAAAGTGAAAATAGAGATTGTTGACCAGCATGAAATTTTGGGACCAAAAGAAAAAGAATATGGCACGGCCTGCCCAATAAAGTGCGTAAAAGATATTGTTGGCAAAGATGATTTTATTTATGTTTATGGAGATAATTTGTTTTCCGTGGCAGATTTAAAATCAATGAATATTAATGACGAATTTTGTTATATTGCCGGATTAAAACAGGAGCATCCGGAAAAATATGGTGTGCTTATTGAAGATGGAGGAGATTTCTTAGAAGAAATCATTGAAAAACCCAAGGAATTTGTAGGAGATTTGATTAACGCAGGTCTATATAAGTTTACTTCGGAAGTTTTTAAAAAAATATCAAAAATAAAAAAATCTCCCAGAGGAGAATATGAGATTACAGATGTGATAACGCTTTTATCTAAAGAAAGAAGAGTAAAAATAAAAAAGATAAAAGATTACTGGCATGATTTTGGCAACCCAGCTGATATAGAAAAGTTAACCGAATTTATCGAAAATGGATGTAAAAAAAGCCGTTGATTTTTTAAGGGCCGGCAAGATTGTGATTTTTCCCACAGATACGGTTTATGGTCTTTTAGCTTTGGCTTCAAATAAAAAAGCAGTTGATAAAATCTATAAAATAAAAAAGAGGCCCAAATCAAAACCTTTGCCAACTTTTGTAAAAAGTTTTGCAGCGGCAAAAGAGTTGGCAGAAATTAACAAAAATCAGGAAAAAATAATAAAAAAATATTGGCCAGGTAAATATACTTTTATTTTGAATAAAAAATATGGTAGGGGCACAATCGCCTTGCGAATTCCTAAATATAAACCATTAAATAATTTATTAAAAAGAGTAAATGCGCCCTTGGCTCAAACTTCAGTAAATATTTCAGGCCAACCGCCACTAACGAAAATAAAAGATATTTTAGAAATTTTTGGTGTGGCATCGGGGGTTGATTTAATAATTAACGGAGGAAACTTGCCAAACCGCAAGCCATCAACCATAATAGATCTCATTAAAGAAAAAAATAAAATTTTACGAAAATGAAACTAAAAAAACAAGATCAAAAAGTTTATAAGGCCTTGCAAGGAGAAATAAAGCGCCAAACAGAAGGCATGGAAATGATTGCGTCGGAAAATTATGTATCGGGCGCTGTGCTTGAGGCTTTGGGCTCTATATTTACAAACAAATATTCTGAGGGTTATCCAGGAAAGCGTTATTATGGCGGGCAGACATACACAGATGTTGTTGAAAGTTTAGCCATTGAAAGGATAAAAAAATTATTTGGCGCTGAGCATGTAAATGTACAGCCACACTCTGGGGCTCCTGCTAATATGATAGTTTATAGCGCGGTTTTACAGCCAGGGGACACGGTTTTGGGGATGGATTTGTCTCATGGGGGACATTTAACTCATGGTCACCCCGTTACCCTGTCTGCTAAAATTTATAGATTTGTTAGATATAAAACAGATGCTTCGGGAAAAATTGATTATGACGAATTAGAAAAAATGGCGATTCAAGAGAAACCAAAACTAATTTTAGCCGGTTTTTCAGCTTATACTCGTCAAGTAGATTATAAAAAATTTACAGATATCGCCCAAAAGGTTGGAGCAATATCTATGTTTGATATAGCCCACATTGCAGGTTTGATCGCGGGCAAAGCTATTCCAAATCCCGTTCCTTATTTTGATATTATTACAACTACCACTCATAAAACTTTAAGAGGACCAAGAGGAGGGATGATTATGTGCAAAGAGAAATTTGCAAAAGATATAGATAAGGCTTGTTTTCCGGGATTTCAAGGAGGGCCTCATATGAACAATATTGCAGCAAAAGCAGTTGCTTTTGAGGAAGCCTTGAGGCCTTCATTCAAAGCTTATGCAAAACAGATTTTGAAAAATGCAAAAGTTTTAGAGCAAGAAATGAAAAAATACGGATATAAAATTTGTTTTGGCGGTACGGACAACCACATGATTTTAGTAGATGTTTTTGGCTCAAAGGGGGTCACTGGCCATGAGGCTGAGGTCGCTTTGGACAAGATTGGCATTTCTGTAAATAAAAATATGATTCCCGATGACCCAAGAAAACCAATGGACCCAAGTGGGGTGCGTATTGGTGTGCCAGCTATTACAACTAGAGGAATGAAAGAAAAGGAAATTAAAATAATAGCGGGCTGGATAAATCAGGCAATAGAAAACCATAAAAACGATAAATTTTTAAAAGATTTGCACAAAAAAGTCATAGCATTTTGTAAAAAATTTCCCTTGCCCAAATAATGTTTTCTATTTTTAAAAACATAAATCGTTTTGCAGGCAGGTATAAAGCTGTTGATGTTTTTGCTATTTTTGGCGCTAGGTATTTGATGTTTCTTATACTGGCTTTTATTTTTGCTTATTCTTTGGCCTTGGGTAATTTTGGTATTTTTATTTTGGCATTGTCTTCGGCTGTTTTTGCTACTTTTGGCATAAACGGCCTGATACAATATTTTTACCGCGAAAAAAGGCCGGCTGCTTTAAAAAGCGCAAAAGTAATAATACCCATACCTAAAAATCCATCTTTTCCGTCAAACCATTCCGCATTTTCTTTTGCCATGGCCTTTTCTATGATTTTTTTTGATGCAAGCGTTTTTTGGGCGCTGTTTTTCTGCGCTTTTGTAGTGGGCATTTGCAGAGTTTTTTGCGGAGTCCATTGGGCAAGAGATATTGCGGGAGGGGCTTTTTCGGGTTTTATTTCTGCTCTATTAATTTATTATATTGCTTTATACATATGAATTTTTTTGAAGCAATTTTTTTGGGGTTAGTGCAAGGTTTGACAGAATTTTTGCCCGTTTCTAGTTCGGGACATTTGGCTTTCTTTCAAAAAATATTTGGCTTAGCGCAAGCCCCTATATTTTTTGACACAATGCTTCATGGCGCTACGCTTTTGGCAGTTATTTTTTATCTGAGGAATGATTTGCTGGGGATTATTAGAAATATAAAAGGAAACTTAAGACTTATTCTACTTTTGCTTGTTGCCACCCTGCCAGCAGTTTTTGTGGGGCTATTTTTAAGAGCAGCAATAGAGGAATCTTTCAATTCTGGTTTTTGGCTCGGTGTTGGATTTTTGATAACGGCACTTATAATTTATATAACAAAATTTTATAAAGATATTGGTAAAAGTTTTGAAAAGATAAATTTTAACGATTCTTTTTGGGTGGGAATTTTTCAGGCATTGTCGATTTTCTCAAGCATTTCCCGCTCGGGTGCTACAATCTCTTCCGCCATTCTTGTTGGCATAGACAGAAAAGCGGCTTTAAAATTTTCGTTTTTATTGTCTATTCCAGCTATTCTTGGCGCGATTATTTTGCAGATTTCTGATATAAAAAACGTTTCAGGAAGTGAAATTTATTATTCTGCAATAGGATTTTTGCCAGCGTTGATTTTCGGTTTTTTATCTTTGAAATTTTTGGACAAATACATGGCAAACAAAAAATTTGCCCTCTTTGCCTATTACTGCCTGGCCATTGGTTTAATAACATTAATTTTTATCCATTAATGATATGTATAAAAAATTAGTTTTATTTGATATAGACGGCACAATTATGGACTGGCCCCCAGAGCATAAAAATGCTTACGCTTTCGCAATAAAAGAAGTTTTTGGCGTTGATGCAGAGTTAGTTGCCCGTATGGGAATGACCGACCAGCAAATTATCACAGAGACTTGTTTGAATGCTGGTATTGACGAAAAATCAATAGAATTAAAAATGGGAGAAATTATGCGCGTTATGTGTGATTATTTTAAAAAAGAAATGAAGGACGGAAAAGTTAATGTGTATGATGGTGCAAAAGAATTTTTGGAGGAATTAAAGCAAAGAGGGTTTTTAATAGGCGTCGTAACGGGAAACTTGCAGGAGATTGCCAAAATAAAACTGGCGAAAGCGGGTTTGGGCAAATATTTCGAGCCGGGATTGGGTGGATTTGGGTCTGATCATATAATTAGAACGGAACTGGTAAAGCTTGCAATTAGAAGAGCCGAAGAAGAGTTTGGGTTTGAGTACGGTGAAAACGTTTATTCAATTGGAGACGCGCCATCTGACATGATTGCAGGCAGAGAGGGGGGAGCTTTTAGATGCATAGGAATTACAACGGGACATCATAGTGCAGAACAATTAAAAGAAGCAGGAGCAGATTTTGTTTTCCCGAATCTGAAAGAGAGAGAAGAAATATTAAGGGAAATGGAGGTAGGGGAAGCTGGCGCCGAAACTAGTAATAAAAGTTAATTTAATTTTATATACATGAAAATAATATTTTTAGGAACAGGAGAGGCGTTTGACGAAAGGTATCCCAACCACTCGCATTTGGTTTTTTCTGACAAGACAGTCATGATGCTTGATTGTGGAGATTCTGCTGTAAGAGAGTTGTGGAAATATACAAAAGACCACTCCTTAATTGATGCCTTATATATTACACACCGGCATTCTGATCATTTATTTGGCGTACCGGCTCTTTTGGGTAGAATGTTAGAGGAAGAAAGAAAAAAGCCGTTGACAATAATTTGCTCAGAAGAAGTAAAAAAAGATATTGAGAGGATTACAGAACATGCCTACTTTGGCATAAATAGTTATGGATTTGATATAAATTTTATTATTGCTAAAGACGAAACATCAGTCCAATTTAACGACTTGAAGTTGAGCTTTGCAAATACGCTGCATACTGCTTATGATTTGGCTATAAGAATTGAAGATGGAAAACATGTTGTTTGTTACTCTGGAGATGGTCCTTTTGACGAAGGCACTGAACAGCTATATAAAGACGCAGACATTTTAATGCACGAATGCTATATGTATGACGTAAGAATAAAGGGGCACGTGGCAGCCGTAGATGTGTTCGATATGGCCAAAAGGTGTAATGTAAAATGCCTGGCTTTGTCCCACTTTAAAAGAGCTTTTAATGACGAGACTAGAAAAAAAGTAGCGGAGGTAGCGCCAACAACTGGATTGAAAATTATAATGCCACAACCATTAGAAGAATATAGTTTATAAAAAAACCGCGCAAAAGCGCGGTTTTTTAATGTGCCCGAGGTGGGAGTTGAACCCACAACCCCGTAAGGAGATGCGATTTTGAGTCGCACGCGTATGCCAATTCCGCCACTCGGGCAAATTTATTTCAAATTTATCATACTTTTACATCTTTTTCAAGGTTATTGCCAAGAGGCGTCTATTATTTTTTCGGGGAATTTTTCTGAAATTTTTTTGAAATTATCACACGATACAAGATGCAAAACAGCCGCCCTGTGTGGTGACAAATAAGCTTTTACCCTATCTCCTGGCTGAGGGTTGCAACACTTGGCAATATGGACCAGCATCCCTTTCTGACCGGCTAAATAAATTTGTTTTGGTCTCTGAGATAGAAGTAATTCTTTCTCTTTTCTCTTTTTTTCTGCCGCTAGAGATATTGCTTCAATTTTCCTTTTAATAAAACCAGCAAATGGCAGTTTAAAATGAGATTCTTCATCTGTTAACTTTCTTATATGAGACTTAGCAAGAGATGTTTTTGCAAATCTTAACCAATCCTTAGATGGTTTTCTGTTTTTATTAATAGTGATTTCCACAATGTCTCCGTTTTCTAAAATATGGTTTAGTTGAACTATTTTGCCACTAATTTTAGCAAACTCGCAATGATTTCCAATTTCCGAATGTACGGCATAGGCAAAATCAACCGGCGTTGAGTTCTTTGGCAGGACGATTACATCACCCTTTGGCGTAAAAGTAAAAATTTGGTTTGTAAAAAAATCAACCTTAAAAGTTTTCCAGAAATCAGGAACGCCTTTTACCCATTCAAATTTTTCACCCTCTTTTTTAAGATCTATTTTTTCCTTGTATGACCAATGGGCGCAAACTCCATACTCTGCCTCTTTTTGCATTTCCTCTGTTCTAATTTGCATTTCTGTTATTTTTTGTCCTTCGCAAAAAACAGTAGTATGCAATGACCTGTAGCCATTTGGTTTGGGTTTAGCAATGTAGTCATTAATTTCTTCTGAGATGGGTTTGCAATGTTTGTGAATAATGCCTAATGTTTTATAGCAGTTTGGTATATCTGATACAATAATTCTAAGGGCCAAAAGATCATGCACCCTATCAAAGTCCATATTGTGGCGTAAAAGTTTTTGGTAGGTACTCCAATATGACTTTGCTCTGTAATTTATATTTATATAATTTACCCTTTCCTTTTTCAAAAATTTTTTTAAACGAGGAATAAATTTTTTCAAATATTTCTCTCTTTCTTCATACTGTTCTCTTATGTTTTCTTTTAGCCACTTGAATCTGGTGGGGAACAAATAAGAGAAAGCTACGTCTTCTAAATTCCTTCTTATCTCGCTTAACCCTAGGCGGCTGGCAACCGGCACAAAAATTTGTAGAGTTTCTAAAGAGAATAATTTTTGTTGATCTTCCGGCTGATCTTGTAAAAAATTTTGTCCATCTAGTCTAGAAAGCAACTCTACTAAAACTACCCTCAAGTCTCCAGCTAGAGCCAAAAACATCTTACGCAAGTTTTCTAACTTTTCTCTAGTAAATATTTTTTTCTCTTTCATCAAGACAGACAAAGCATAGCGAACCTTTCCGAGGTCTGAAATTTTTTCTATAAGTTTGCTTATTTCTTTGCCAAACTTTCTTTCAATTTCCTGGAGTTCCATTTTCCTAGCTGGCCCAGGTATATCGTCTACAACATCATGTAAAATTCCAAAAGCAATAGTGGTTGGGTCTAATTCCATGTCGTCTAACATTTTAGCCACTCTCTCGACGTGATGAATATAATTTTCTCCAGAAAGCCTGTTTTTATCTTTATAAGCCTCTTTGGCAAACTCAAAAGCCTCCTCAATTAATTTGGGATTAGAACTTTTGACGATTAATTTTTTTATATTATTTGCCATTTTGTTTGCATAAGCTCCAAAATGGCTTATGCCTTAGTCTTTTTTGTAGTCGCACTCCTTGTTGGAGCACTTTATCTTTTTGCCTTTTTCAATAAGGACTGAGTCGCATTTTGGGCAAAATTCATTTATTGGTTTATCCCATAAAGCGAAGTCACAATCTGGAAAACGTTTGCAGCCGTAAAAGATTTTTCCTCGTTTGGTTTTTTTGACAACTAGATCGCCATCATGACATTTTGGGCATTTTACCCCTAAATTGTTGTTTCCATTTTCTATAGATTCAGTATATTTACATTCAGGAAACTTTGAGCAAGCGTAAAATCTTCCAAATCTACCCATTCTTTCAATAATAGGCGAGCCGCACTTAGGACAAACCTTATCTGTGGGTTTTGTGGTATTTTCTTTCTTTACTTCTTTGTATTTTAATTCTAAGTTTTTTGCAAATGGTGTATAAAAATCTTTACAGGTTTTTTGCCAAGTATCTTTACCTTCAGCGACTTCATCTAATTCTTTCTCCATTTTAGCAGTAAAATCGATATCTACAACTTCTGGAAAATTTTCTACCAAAATATCGTTTACAATCGTTCCCATTTCTGTCGGCACAAATCTTTTTTGGTCATTTTTTGTTACATAATTTCTTGTTTGTATGGTAGCCAATGTGGGAGCATAGGTTGACGGCCTGCCTATGCCAAATTTTTCTAAAATTTTAACCAAACTAGCTTCTGTGTATCTGGCTGGAGGTTCGGTAAAATGTTGCAAAGAATCAAGTTTTATTAAATCTAATTTGTCGCCGCTTTCTAATGTTGGCAAATCTTTTTCTTCAAATTTTACGGGGTAAACCTTTAAAAATCCTTCGAATTTCAATGTTTGTCCGTTTGCGCGAAACGTATAATTATTTGCCTTGATATCGGTTGCTATAGAGTCAAAAATAGCAGGGGTCATTTGGCAGGCAATAAACCTTTGCCAAATTAAAGCATAAAGTTTGTGCTGGCGCGAATCTAAATTTTTTAATGATTCTGGTGTTTTGTCTGCATAAGCTGGTCTTATCGCTTCGTGGGCTTCTTGAGCACCGGCAGATTTAGTTTTGTATCTAGCTCCCTGCCAATAATTTTGACCAAAGTTGTTGATTATAAAATCTTTAGCAGTAGCCAGCGACATTTCAGATAAATTTAAAGAGTCTGTTCTGTGGTAGGTGATTAATCCTTCTTCATAAAGCTTTTGCGCCAAAGCCATAGTTGCTTTGGCAGAGAATTTAAAACGCTGGTAAGCTGCTTGTTGCAGGGTGCTGGTGGTAAAAGGCGGAGCAGGATATCTTTTTGTTTCTTTTTTGTCTACTAATTCTACAATATAATCAGCGTTATTTAAATTTTTAAGGATTTCATCGCCCTCCGATTTATTCTTTATTTCCAGCTTACCAATCGTTTTATCATTTTGTTTTATTAGCTGAGCAGAAAATTGTTTTTTTGATTTTTCCAATAAAGCTTCAATGCTCCAATATTCTGTTGGGACAAATTTTTCGATTTCTTTTTCTCTCTCGACAATCAGGCGAACTGCTACAGATTGCACCCTGCCTGCCGATAAGCCTTTGGCAACTTTTTTCCATAAAAAAGGAGAGAGTTTATAACCAACAATTCTATCTAAAATTCTTCGTGCCTGTTGGGCATCGACTAAATTCATATCAATTGACCTTGGGTTTTTCAAGGCGCTTTCAATGGCGGTTTTGGTAATCTCGTGGAAAACAATTCTCTGGGGGTGTTTTAATTTCAACGCTTCTTGCAAGTGCCAAGCAATTGATTCTCCCTCGCGGTCTTCGTCAGTTGCTAAAATAGTATTTTGCGCTTTAGCTGAATCTTTTTTTAATTCAGAAATTACTTTTCTGGCCTTCACTGGAATAACATATTTTGGTTGAAAATTTTTCTCGACATCTACGCCAAGCTCTCTTTTTGGCAAATCCCGCACATGCCCAAAAGACGACTTTATTTTATAGCCGTCACCCAAAAATTTTTGAATTGTTTTTGCCTTTGTCGGCGATTCTACAATAACTAGATCCATATAAAATATATATTTTACTCTAAATTTAAATTAATGCAAGCTTCTATTATAGTATGTAATTTCTCTAACTATAACACAAAAACTAGAAAGCTTAAAATTCCAGCCCTTATGCGCGGAGTTTTTCTACAGCTTCAGATAGTACTTGAGAGTATAAATTAAGGCCAATCTTATTTATGGCGCCAGATTGCTCCTTGCCCAAAATATTTCCAGCTCCACGAAGCTCTAAATCTTTTATAGCAATTCTATATCCAGCCCCTAACTCCTGGGTGTCTTCTAGGGCCTTTAGCCTATCTTTTGCCAAAGAGGTCAGGTTTTTTGGATTATATAAAAAGTAAGCAAAAGATTTTGTATGAGATCTGCCAACCCTGCCTCGTATCTGGTGCGCCTGCGACAAACCTAATTTGGTGGAGTCTTCTATTATAATAGTATTTACGCCCGGCAAATCTAATCCGTTTTCAATAATTGTTGTGGCAACCAATACATTGGTTTTACCCTTTTGAAAATCATCCATTATTTTTACAAGTCGTTTTTCTGGAATTCGTCCATGTATTATGGCCACCCTTGCTTTGCCGCATAATTTTTCAATTTCGGTTTTAACTTTTTCAATTGATTCTATGCGATTGTGTAAGTAATAAACCTGGCCCCTTCTTTTTAATTCAAAATTAACAGCCTTCTTAATTTTTTTGATATTATATGGCAAAACTTGAGTTTGTATTTTTTGTCTGCCATGGGGAGGTGTTTGTATCAAAGAGATATTTTTGAAAGACGAAAGCGCCAAGTAAACGGTACGGGGAATAGGTGTGGCTGATAAGCTTAAAATATCTAAGCTGGCATTTGTTTGGCATAATTTTTCTTTCTGTTTTACGCCAAATCTCTGCTCGTCATCAATAATTAAAAGTTGCAAATTTTTGAAAATAATATCTTTAGATAATATTCTGTGTGTGCCGATTAAAATATCTATTTTCCCCTCCTTCAAGTCACTAATTATTTTTTTCTGTTCTGTCTTGCTTTGCAAACGGGAAAGCAGGGCGATTTTTACTGGCAATTTTTTGAACCTCTCTTTAAAAGAATTAAAGTGTTGATTTCCTAAAATTGTTGTAGGACAAATTACCGCGGTTTGGCGATTATTACTAGCTGCCAATAGGGCGGCGCGCATGGCTACTTCGGTTTTACCAAAACCAACGTCGCCGCAGACAATGCGGTCCATTGGTTTTTCTTTTAATAAATCTTTTTCAATGTCTAAAATTGCCTGTAGTTGGTCTGGAGTTTCTTCATAATCAAAACCAGCTCGTAATTGAAATTCTAGCTCCTCATCTGCAACATAGGGTGACCTGCGGGCCACCTCTTTTTGGGCGTAAAGCGTTAATAAGTCTTTGGCCAGCCTTTCAACTTCTTCTTTGACGGCTCGTTTCGTTTTTTGCCAAACCAAAGAGCCAAGCCTAGAAATTTTTGGCTCTTGAAAACCTACATAACGCGACAATTTTCTTTCCAAGCCAATTGGTACATATAGTTTGTCTTCTTCTGCATACTCTAAAACGTAATATTTTTGCGCCTCGCCCTTTGTAGATAAATTAAAATCCGTAATTTCAATAAATTTACCAATGCCATGGTCTAAATGCACCAAATAATCTCCAATTTTTAGTCCTTTTAATTCAGAAAATATCTTTTGCGATTTTAGCCTTTTTAAAAGTATTTCTTTCGTTTTCTTTTCATTTTCAACTCTAATATCTAAAATTTTTATTTGGTCTATTTCATTTCCTAAAAAGTCTAGACGCGCTGCGTTTTTTGAATTAATAGGAAAGACATCTATAACTCCGCCCCTTTGGGAAAATTCACCTGGTTCTAACACTTTAAAAACTTTTTCATAACCCATTTCATCTAATTGTCTGATAAATTGAGAAAAGTTATAACTATGGTCCTTTTCTAAAAAAATAACATTATCTTGAAAGAATGATTGAGTATTTCTGGCTTGTAGCATTTTTTCTAAATTTTCTACAAACCAAGACCCCGACTTTTCTAAAAAGTAGGGGGTAATCGAAACTATCAATAAATTGTTTAAATTTTTATCCGTTGTGTTCATTCATGGCCTTATCTAAACCTTCTTTTATAAACAAATCAATAGCTTGGCAAGTTTTTTCAATTGCCTGATCAATTAATTTTTTTTCATTTTTCGAAAAACTTTTGAGCACAATCTTCATTGCTTCAACGTCGTCTTGTGGGCTAATACCAATGCGAAATCTTACGAGTCCGTCATTGCCCACGGCGTTTATAATAGACTCCACGCCTTTGTGGCCAGCAGAGCCACGTTCCTGAATTATTTTTATTTTGCCCACTGGCAAATCAATATCATCATGAACTATCACGATATTTCCAGTGCTAAATTGGCTATTTTTCAAAAGCTCTCTGGCTGTTTTGCCAGAGTCATTCATAAACGTCTGGGGTTTGGCTAAAATTACTGCCTCGTTGCCAATTATTTTTTCAGAGGTCAAGGCATCGGCTTTTTTTTGCAGCTTAAACTCGGGAAAATTATTTTTTTCCGCAAATTTATCTAAAGCCATAAAACCAACATTATGGCGCGTGCTTTTATATTGTTCTCCTGGGTTGCCCAGGCCAATAATTATAATCATAATAATTTCTATATTAAAATATTGTATCAGTTGCGCAGTCTTGTGGCAAGCTGTATAATAATATAATAATTATTATTATTAAGCCATTTTTTGGCTAGCTAAATAAAAACATATGAAAATAAAGTCCCTAATAATTATAGCTGTTTTGTCAACAGCAATTTTGTGTTTTGGGGCCACAACTATCCGGGCAGCTCAAGATATGAGTTGTATGGGAACAGTTGGTGGCACAAACTATAGCACCGAGGAAAAAATTATTTGTTTGCAAAACGTAATTGCTACGTTGATGGCGCAAATACAGGCATTGCAATCACAGCAAAATAGCGTTCAAACATGGTGCCACACATTTGATAAAAATTTAGGGTTTGCGAATTCTGGAAGCACGGAAGTAGGAGATTTAAAGACAGCTCTTATTAAAAGCGGTGTTTGGCCGAATGAGGCTGTAACCTATGATTATGATGAAGAAACCGCGGCCTATGTAGTTAAATTCCAGGAGAAATATGGAATTTTACTAACTGGCTATGTTGGCCCAAAAACCAGAGCAAAATTAAACGCCCTATATGGTTGTCAAATAGCTCAAGCCTGTGTTTCTGGCACAACAATACAATGCAAAGAAGGAAATGTCGGCACTCAGACTTGCATTAACGGCCACTGGGGCCCATGTATCACCTCCACCCAGCCAACAATTACAGTCACTTCGCCCAACGGCGGAGAAATTGTCAAATTGAAGGCTGATAATAATATTGAATGGAACATTCAAGGAGACGCAAAATATATGGCCTTATGGTTGTTTAAGGGTGGCAATGCAATTGGGTGGGTAAATAAGGTGTTTGAATTGCCTCCTATGTCTGGGCAATATAATTGGGACGGGTATTATACCGATTCGGCAACCCAAGAAAGAAAGGCTCCTATTGCAGGCAATGATTATAAAATATTAGCTATCTTATATGGAGCTTTTGATAAGGAGTTAAGTAGAGATTATAGTGATAATTATTTTACCATTTCCGCAGCCTCCACCCAGCCAACAATTACAGTCACTTCGCCCAACGGCGGAGAAACTTATAAAAAAAGTGACTCAATTACTGTAAAATGGCAATCAAGCGGTACTTCATCAACACAAAAAATAGATATTGTTAGACTGAGGGCATATCCAAACGGACAGGAGTACAATTTAAACGCTTCTAATGTTTTGGTAAGCGCTGGTTATGCGATTGCGGAATTTCCATCTTCTTTGCCTGTTGGAGCGTACACCCTTGAACTTAAAGGATATACAAGTGATGGAGTCTTACTATTTGATTCCAGCGATTCATATTTTAAAATAGTTGACTCAACAGAACAGTGTAAAGTTAATACTGATTGTCCGCAAGTGACTTGCGTCATGGCTCCGTGTCCAGTTTTTAAGTGTATAGATGATAAATGCGTTACACCAATAACTATTGCTGGGTACACTGGACTCAACGCAACTTACGCGCCTGGCGACAAAATATCTTTTTCTGTCAAAGGGGTGGAATATGACGGAACGCCGGCCAGCAGTTTAGAGGGATTTAATGTGCAAGCGTACATCTGCAAAAATGGCGACTGTAATAATTATTTACCGCCGAATCCTCCCAACTCGTATAATGGCAACTACAATACATCGACAGGATATTGGGAGGTATCAATGTATGCGCCGTCAGACACAAGCGCTAATTATTTAATGAAGTTTTCACTTTATTGTAGCCAAACAGGTAGCTATTGTTGGAATAAATACGGAGGCTATTCATCAGGAGATATCCAAGTAGAGCAAAAAGTTCCTTTTAATTTAGTCTCCACCGCCCAGCCAGCGACAGATTCTGACAGCAGCCCAGACTATTTGACGGCTTCACTTTATCCAATTACTCCAGAAAACCATCCAGATCTTTTCACAAGGGGAGTTGGAAAGGGCTATTATGTTGGCGGCGGACCATGTATATATGGAACAGATCCAAATCCAACTTCGTGTAAATCAACAACAGACAATTATACAACCTACTATGATCACTGCGCTAGCGCGACTCAGTTAAATGAAGCCTATGTGACCAATGGTAAACTTGGGGCCCATGGGGTGCCTTGTCCAAATGGTTGTCTGAACGGCGCCTGTCTATCGGCTACCACCCAGCCCTCAATTACCGTCACTTCGCCCAACGGCGGAGAAACAATACAAAAAGGTTCTGTTTATACAATAAGATGGAATCCAGTTAATTTGAATAATGTTTATGGTGGAATAGATCTTGTTAATTATTCAAATGGAGTACGATATAGAATAACTCCTGCAGGGATTCCGTTAAATACAGGTTTTTATACATGGAATGTTGTAGATAGTTCTGTTACCTCGGCCAGTATTGCCAATATAACTCCTGGGAATATGTATAAGGTGCAAGTTTATAACGATGGAATTGTAAGTATTACTGATTATAGTGATAATTATTTTACTATCACCGCGGCGTCCACCCAACCTTCAATCACCGTCACCTCGCCCAACGGCGGAGAAACGTGGAAAGTCGGCGAAACGCGTAATATTACGTGGAGTGCGACAGGATATCCGCTTAATACAGGGATATATATTGAATTGTTAGATTATAGCGACAACAATAATCAAGGGTCTTATTCTCCTTATAAAAGCCATTATATTGCACCAAATAATGGTTCAATTTTGGCTAGCTCCGGCACTTATAACTGGACAATTCCAGCGGATTTTGTAACTGGTTCAAAGATGAAAGTTAAAATTGGAGTTATGGGATCGTCTGCTTTTACCAGCGACAACTATTTCACCATCACCGCGGCAACATCAACTCAAGCAACGAGTTCAACCCCTCTGTGTCCAACTGGTATGACCTGGAGTCCTACAGCCCTGGGTATAATTCCTCAATATCCAAATGGTATGGGCGGTTGCCTTGCAACCCCCCTGTGTCTAGCTAGTATGACCTGGAACCCTACAGCCATGAGTCCAATCTCTTCTCAAATCCCAAATGGTATTGGCGCTTGCGTTTCAACCCCTCTGTGCCCAACTGGCATGACATGGGATCCTAAAGGCATAAATCCATTCCCTTCTGAATTTCCAAATGGTCGTGGCATTTGCGTTTCAACCCCTCTGTGCCCAACTGGCATGACCTGGGACCCTGCAGCCTGGAGTCCAATCTCTTCTCCCGGACATCCACATGGTCTTGGTAGTTGCGTTTCAACTCCTCCGTGTTCAGTCGGGTCATATTTTAATTCTTATACTAACCAATGTATCAGTGATAAACAATACTGCGCTGCGGAAACTAATGCAGTTTTTATGTCTTGGGAAAATAGATGTATCAGTCGTAATATATCTTGTGCTGAAGGACTCTTTGACACAAAACTTAACCAATGTAGTAGTCAGCAATATTGTCCATCTGGTCAAACCTTTGATCCTCGGGCTAACAAATGTGCCGGTAAGCAGCAATATTGTCCATCTGGTCAAACTTTTGATCCTCAACAGAATAAGTGTATTACGGGTCAAATTTCTGGAGGAGCAGGAGAAACTGTTTCAAATGCTAGCAATAACGCGGCAACATCAACTCAGGCAACGAGCTCAACCCCCCTGTGTCTAGGTGGCATGACCTGGGATTCTACAGTTTTGGGTCCAATCTCTTCTCAATATCCAAATGGTCGCGGCGCTTGCGTTGCAACCCCTATGTGTCCAAATCACATGATTTGGAACTCTACAGCCGTGGGTCCAATCTCTTCTCAATATCCAAATGGCCGCGGCGCTTGCGTTTCAAGTCGCCCGTGTCCAGCCGGGTCAAATTTAAATCCTAATGCTAATGCTAATGATAACCAATGTATCAGCGGTGAGTATTACTGTGTTGCGGGAACCGGGTCACATTTTAACTCTGATGCTAACAAATGTGTCAGTGATTATGGTAATGATAAGCAATACTGTCCATCTGGTCAAACTTTTAATCCTCAACAGAATAAGTGTATTGGACAGTCTTTGGGGTTAGATTTGACACAAGGTGGTTTGGCGAGTATTTCGACCGCATTGCAATCAATAATTCAACAGGCTCAGCAATTACTCGGAAGATAAAAGGATAATTTTAGAAGCCGCCCCGCGGGGCGGCTTCTTTGTTTGACATTATTTTAATTAAAAGATATAATTTTTATAACGTAGTATTACCTTCCCCGTTCACCTCAAACACGAATGAAAGGAGGCAAGCTGTGAAGCACCTTAACAAGAAGAAGGGAGGTGATCCAGTCTAGGGTCAAGGATGACCCGACGAGCTATGGATGGCTTGCGTTTCAATGGAAGCGCGTGCATTGAGTTGCGTTAACTAAACGTCTAATCCCAGGAGAACCATTGCAAACAGCGGGGGATCGGGCAGAGAGGAGGCAACCAATCTACCAATCCTAACCTGTTTGAAGGAAGCAAACCATGTCCATTAGAATCGGCTCTAGTCGTAAGGTCAAGCCTGCACACAGGCAACTCATCATCGAGGAGGCAATCCGTCTCAACGGAAACGCAACTTCGGTGCGTGGGCTCAAGCAACTGCACAGCTTCGCTAAGAAGAGGTGTGGCATCGTGCTCGACGACCGGACGATCAAGGGCATTCTTTCGGGACAGCAAGGTAGCAACGGAGGCGCAAAGCCTAAGACCAAGCGCCGGAGTCACTACTCCCGCTTGTGCCGCTAGGCACGTCTTGTTCGCTTCTTTTGTAGTCCAGGGGCCAACGCAACCGCGCTGGCCCCAATTTTTTACTCTTGCATCGTTATTAAAAATATGTTAAAATCTTAAAATATGAACGGTGAAAAACAAATCGTTGAGGAAAAAAACCCAAATGAGCCAAAACGAAATTTTTTAAAGAATTTTCTGTCTTTTTCGTGGGAATTATTTAAAATTGCTCTTATCGCGCTTGTTATAGTCGCTCCTATAAGATATTTTTTATTTCAACCATTTATTGTTTCTGGGGAGTCAATGGTGCCAAGTTTTAAAAATGGAGACTACTTAATAGTTGACGAAATTTCTTATAGGTTTTCTGAGCCTCAAAGGGGCGATGTGATTGTCTTTAATTTCCCCTTGCGGCCATCAGAAAGATTTATCAAAAGAGTTATTGGTCTGCCTGGTGAGACCGTGCAAGTTGAAAATGGTGATGTTTTTATAACGAGCGGTCAAAATACTTATCAACTAACAGAAAAATATTTACCAGATAACTTAAAAACTATTGGGGACGTGACAACAACGCTCAAGGCCGATGAATATTTTGTAATGGGAGACAACAGACAATATTCTTATGACTCAAGAATGTGGGGTGTAGTGCCAAGGACCAACATAATTGGCAAAGCATTTTTAAGAATTTTTCCCGTTACTGCTTTATCAGCAATATCTCAGCCAACATATTAATTTATTTTTTATGTCAAAATCAAAATACCAAACATTAACAGGAATGCACGATATTCTGCCCGAAGATTATCTTTATTTTAACAAGGCGCAGAAAGCCGTGGAGTCAGTTGCCAAGTATTATGGATTTTCAAGGATTGAAACTCCCATTTTAGAGTTTGCTGAAGTTTTTTCTAAAGGAACTGGAGAGGGTACAGATATTGTTGAAAAAGAAATGTATGTTTTTAGAACTAAAGGCGGAGATTTGGTAGCCTTAAGGCCAGAATATACACCAGTTATAATGCGTAGCTATTTAGAGCATGGTATGCATAACTTACCCCAGCCAGTAAAGCTTTGGTACTCTGGTCCATGTTTCAGGCACGAGAGGCCACAAGCGGGGAGATACAGGCAGTTTAACCAATTTGGTTTTGAAGTACTAGGAGAAAAAAATCCCTCAATAGACAGCCAGGTTATTCAGATGAGCTACGATGTTTTAAAAGAATTGGGTTTTAAAAATTTGACTGTTGAGGTAAATTCTATTGGCGATTCAGAGTGCAGGCCATATTTTAAGAAAATTTTAGTTGGTTATTTTAGGTCCCGTCGCGCATCTTTATGCACTGATTGCCAGAGGAGGCTGAAAGAAAATCCTTTAAGGATTTTAGATTGTAAAGAAGAAAAATGCCAAAGAGTAAAGGCTGGCGCTCCGCAGATTATTGATCATCTTTGTGAGAGTTGCCATAGCCACTTTAAGCAAGTTTTAGAATTTTTAGACGAGTTAGAATTACCATACACTCTAAACCCTTACCTGGTTAGGGGTTTAGATTATTATACAAAAACTGTTTTTGAAATTATTGAAAATTCAGACGATGGCAAGGCTCAAGGCACTTTGATGGGTGGTGGCAGATATGATGGTTTAGCGAAAGTTTTAGGCGGTAGAGACACCCCGGCTTGCGGAGTTGCTGGAGGCGCAGAAAGGATTATAAATTTATTAAAGGCGAGAGAACAGCTTAAGGGGCCACTTGTAGAAACAAAATCTAATGGAGCCAATGGTGATACAAAAATATTTTTAGCACAATTGGGCCAACTAGCAAAAAGGAAAAGCATGAAATTATTTGAAGAATTTAGGTCAGCAAAAATTCCTGTAGCAGAATCTTTTTCAAAGGATTCCCTAAAAACTCAATTAAGAACTGCAAACAAAATGGGTATTAGATGGGTTATAATTTTTGGACAAAAAGAAGCGTTAGAAGATTTTGTTACTTTAAGAGACATGGATACAGGCACTCAAAAAGAAATTAAATTAGACAAGGTCGTAGAAGAAATGAAAAATAAAGTTAAAAAGTAATTATGGCTTTAGAAGTTAGAAAAAAAGATAAAGAAACTTCCCAAAATTTGGTACACCGTTTTACTAAAACTGTCAGGCAGTCTGGAGTTTTATTGCAAGTAAGAAAGGGGCAGTTTCATCAAAGAGCAAAATCTGCTTTAGCTAAAAAAAGATCTGCTTTAAGGCGCGTCGAGCTAAGAGCCGAGCGCAAAAAGCAGGAAAAATTGGCTAAGCCTAAATAATTATTACTCGGCAAGTAATTTTTCGCTGATATTTATGCTCAAACAAGATATACAAAATGCCGCAACGCAGGCATTAAAGTCTGGAGACCAAATGGTTTCCGGAACTTTACGCATGCTCCTTGCGGCAATTACAACGAAAGAAAAAGAAAAAAAATTTAAAGAAAAAATAGAAGGCGACGCCCAACTTTCCGATGAAGAAATTATAAACACCATTTCTTCTGAAGTCAAGAAAAGAAAAGATGCTGTTGCGCTTTATGAAAAAGGCAACAGACCGGAATTAGCAGACAAGGAAAAAAAAGAAATTGAGATTTTGCAAAAATATCTTCCAGAGCAATTATCTTTAGACGAAATAAAGAAAATGGTGGTAGAGTCAATTGCCAATACGAGTGCTAAAGAAATAAAAGACATGGGAAAAGTTATGGCAGAATTAAATCCAAAAATAAAAGGAAAGGCAGATAGTGGAGAGGTTTCAAAAATTGTAAAAGAACTATTATCAAAATAAAAAAACTGCCAAAAATAGGGCAGTTTTTTGTTTGACAAAGAGTAGTAACTTTTACAAGCTAAAACAAGAAAGGAGGTTGTTATGGGCAACCAAAAAGCAGATGGGGCGCGAATTCCCTCAGAAGCTATAGTGGTAAAAACCGCTAACTCAACCTACAACCTTGGTCCTGTAGACGGAAATGGAGAGCGCGACATTGTTCGAGTAGTTGGTAGGTCTCTTCTGTACAAGCGCTGTAAAATCACTTTCTTGGCCGTGGGCCATGAAATGATTGGTACTTGGGTAGAGGATCCTAGCAAAGGTCTGCACACCACGACGGTCCAATCTATTACCGTAGGCTGACCAACAATGCGCACATTAACAACCAATTCTCGTCTGGCTTCTGGCTTGTTCAGAGGCATTTTTGTTTTATTGAGCGAAATGATGTAAAATATATAAATGATTGAGATAAACAATCTCACAAAATTTAAGATAAACAAGAAAAGTTTTTCACAGGTTGCAAAAATTGTCTTGTCGGGCGAAAATAGAGAAACAGAATCGTTGTCTCTGGCTTTTGTATCAAAAGTCGAGATAAAAAAACTGAATCAAAAATTCCGGAAAAAAAATAAGCCGACAGATGTTTTGAGTTTTGAAGAGATTAATGAAGTAGTTATCTGTCCAGAAGTTGTTAAAGAAAAAAATGAAGACATAAAAAAAGTTTTTGTGCATGGAGTTTTACATTTGTTGGGTTATGATCATGAAAAATCTGAAAAGGATGCCGAGTTAATGGAAAAAAAGGAAGAAATTTATCTAGAGCAAATTTATGCCAAGAGGTAATATTGTTACTGGGTTAGATATTGGGACGTCTAGCATTAAAGCCTTGGTTTTGCAAAAAAAACCAAAAGAGTGGGAAGTTTTGTCATACGCAGAAATTCCTTCTTTTGGTTTAAGAAAAGGCGCAGTAGTTGATGTCGAGCAGACAGCTAAAAATATCCAAATGATTATGTCTGGCGTCGAAAAAGATTGTAACAGAAGAATAAATTCTGTTTTCGTTAATATTGGAGGTAATCATATTTATGTCACTCCATCCGATGGTATAATTTCTGTTTCCAGAGCCGATCAAAGAATTTCTAAAGAAGACATAGAGAGAGTCTTGCAGGCGGCTAAAGCCATTAACATTTCTAGAAATGACGAAGTTTTAGATGTTATTGCTAGGGAATATATTATTGACGATCAAAAAGGCATTAAGCAGCCCCTAGATTTAACTGGTATAAGGTTAGAGGCAAAAGTTTTATTACTTTGTGTTTTTTCTCCTTATTTTACTAATTTGACTCAAGCAGTCTTTAATTCAAAGCTTCAAATAAACGATGTAGTGCCGTCTCCATTAGCAGCCGCCAAGGCTGTTTTAACCCCTCAACAGAAAGAATTAGGAACAGCCGTAATTGATATTGGAGCTGCTACAACTTCTTTAGCAGTTTTTGAAGAGGGTGATTTAATACATTTGGCAGTTTTTCCTATTGGTTCTGGAAATATTACTAACGACATTGCCATTGGCTTGAAGACAGAGGTAGCTATTGCAGAATCAATCAAAAAACAACACGGCACCTGCATGTTTTCTGGTGATAAAAAGAAAATAGAGGTTTTTGACAAGTCATCAGCAATTAATTTTACTAAAAAAGATTTAGTGGATATCGTTGAGCCAAGAGTATCGGAAATTTTTGACTTGATACAAAAAGAGTTAAGAAAGATTGGCAAGCAAGAGCAGTTGCCGGGAGGGATTGTTTTGACTGGTGGCGGAGCCAAACTTCCTAAAATAAAAGATCTAGCCAAGGGGACACTAAAACTCGCCTGTGAAATAGGCACACCAAAACAAATAACCGGTCTCCAAGAAGACCCAGCTTTAGCAACGGTCGCGGGACTAGCTTTGGGAGGGGTTGATTTTGATAGCCAAGCAGGTATACTGGGAGTTGCTAAGGGGTGGGGTTCGGGATTCAGAAAAATTTTTCGCGCCTTCATGCCCTGACGCCCAGTTATGAATCCACAGATTAAAGTTATAGGAGTTGGCGGGTCAGGTTCTAATACTATTTCTCGTATGGCTAAAATAGATTTAGCTGGAGTTGAGTTGGTTGCGGCAAATACAGACGCGCAAGCTTTACATTTTACCAAAGGATCAAACGACGGAGATTTAAAAAAAATTTTGTTGGGCAAAGATATTACTCACGGATTGGGCACAGGCATGGACGCTGAACTTGGCAGGCAAGCCGCAGAGGCAAGTAAAAAGGAAATCGCAGAAAGCTTAAAAGGAGCCGATATGGTTTTTGTGACTTGTGGATTGGGTGGTGGAACAGGTAGCGGAGCAGCTCCTGTTATTGCTCAAGCTTCAAAAGAGCTTGGTATTTTAACTGTATCAGTTGTTACCACGCCATTTTCTTTTGAGGGTGAACAGAGAAAAAAAATTTCTCAGCTAGCTCTTGAAAATTTTCAAAATAAAACAGATTGTTTATTGGTAATTTCTAATGATAAGCTTTTAAAAGCTATTAACGAAAAAACGACAGTGTCAGACGCTTTTTCAATTTGTGACGAAATTTTGGGGCAAGCTGTTCGATCGATCACAGATTTAATTTTAGCTCCTGGAATTATCAATATTGATTTTTCTTCAGTCGTTTCTATTTTAAAGAATTCTGGTCAGGCAATGTTCGGCACAGGCAAGGCGTCGGGGGCGGATAGAGCAATTTTGGCTGCCGAGCAAGCAATAAATTCTCCGTTACTAGAATTTTCAATAAAGGGAGCTAGAGGAGTATTGTTTAATGTCTTGAGTAACGACGCTACCTTAAATGAAATACAGCAGGCAGCGGGTATTATTACAAAAAATGTTGATTCAAAGGCGCAAGTAATTTTTGGAGCAATAAAACCGGGTCCCAACGGACATTTTGGAGCATCAAACTTGAAAAAAGGAGAGTTAAAAATCTCTGTTATAGCCACAAAACTCTAAAAATAGTCAAAGTGGGGTGGGTCTTTGAGTTTTCCACAGAAAAGATGATTTGACAGGGTTTCTTGATAGGGTAAAATGTAGTAATGAAGTAAAACAAGGTAATTTTTTACCAATCTTTTATTAACTAGGCTTAGGCCATTTTTTTATCTCATAATTTGTCCCCAATTTCATGGAAGCAAAAGTAAAAACAATAGAAAATCATATTGAAAGAGTTCAAAAAAGAGACGGCAGGGTTGTTGCTTTTGAACAAGAAAAAATAGAAGAAGCAATTCATAAAGCTTTGGTTGCAACGCAGCAAGGAGACGGAGAGCTTTCTAAAAAAGTTTCTGAAAAAGTTATACAACTGTTAAATCGCAGGTTTAAAAAAGGAGAAGTTCCAAGCATTGAGCAGATTCAAGATATTGTTGAGGAGGCATTAATGCTAGAAGACTTAGTTGAAACAGCAAAGGCGTATATTCTTTACAGAGAACAGAGGAGAGCGATTAGAGAAGCCTCAAAAGCGACAGACGACTCTTCAGAAAAAGTAGACAGCTATTTGAAAGAAATTGACTGGCAGGTGAAAGAAAACGCCAATATGACATTTTCTTTGCAGGGATTAAATCAGTACGTTGGTTCTTATATTTCTAAAAAATATTGGTTGAATAAAATTTATCCAAAAGAAATTAGAGAGGCCGCAGCCAATGAGGACTTTCATATACACAACTTAGAATTACTTGCGCCATACTGCGCTGGCTGGGATCTGTATGATTTTTTAATAAAAGGATTTGGCGGAGTTTCGGGAAAAATAGAATGCAGAGCACCAAAACACTTTAGAACAGCCATGGGGCAACTAGTAAATGTTTTATTTACTTTACAAGGAGAAACTGCCGGAGCCAATGCTGTTTCTAATTTTGACACCCTTTTAGCTCCATTTATAAGATATGACAATTTAAATTATACTCAAGTAAAACAGGCAATGCAGGAGTTTTTATATAACTGTATGGTACCGACAAGAGTTGGTTTTCAAACCCCATTTCTAAACGTGTCTTTAGACATTCATGCCCCCGACTTTTTAGCAAAACAACCAGTAATTATTGGAGGACAGCCGCAAAAAGAAACATACGGAGAATTCCAGGCAGAGCAAGATATGTTTATAAAGGCTTTTTATGAGGGGTTGATGGAAGGGGACGCCTCTGGCAGGCCATTTACTTTCCCAATTCCCACAGTTTCTATCACCAAAGATTTTGATTGGGATAATCCAAACTTAGCTTCAATGTGGGACGCAACAGCAAAGTATGGAATAAATTATTTTTCAAATTTTATACACTCTGACATGAGTCCAGATGATGCCAGATCAATGTGCTGCCGATTGAGGTTAGATAACAGGGAATTATATAAGAGAGGCGGCGGGCTGTTTGGATCTTCTCCAAAGACAGGATCTATCGGAGTCGTTACAATAGATTTGCCAAGAATTGGATACAATTCAAAGACAAAAACAGATTTCTTTAACAGGCTTACTTATTTAATGGGTTTGGCCAAAGAAAGTTTGGAAATTAAAAGAAAAGCCCTAGATAACTTTATGGAAAAAGGGCTGTATCCTTATTCAAGACATTATTTGCAAGATGTTAAAAACTTAAGGGGTTCTTATTTTGGAAATCATTTTTCGACTATTGGAATTATAGGTATGAATGAGGCTCTATTAAACTTTTTGGGAGAGGATATAACAACTCAAAGAGGCAAGAAATTTGCAATGGAAGTATTGGATTTTATGAGAGATACAATGGTTAAGTTTCAAGAAGAAACTGGAAATCTATACAATCTTGAAGCCACTCCGGGCGAAGGGACATCATATAGGCAAGCAAGAACAGACAAAGAAAAATATCCAGACATTATTACGGCAGGAACGCCAGAGGTCCCTTTTTACACAAATTCTAGTCAACTCCCAGTTGGACACACAGACGATGTTTTTGAGGCTTTGGAGTTACAAAATGATTTGCAAACAAAATATACAGGAGGAACGGTTTTGCATATATTTTTAGGAGAAAAAATTTCAGATCCAAACTCAGCTAAAAATTTAGTTAAGAGAATTTTCTCAAAATATAGTTTGCCATACATCACTTTAACTCCAACATTCTCTATTTGCCCAACTCATGGTTATTTATCTGGTGAACATTTTGAGTGCCCTCAATGTACTATAAAACAGCCGTGTGAAGTTTATTCTCGTGTGGTTGGTTATATTCGCCCGGTTCAACAGTGGCATAAGGGCAAGCAAGAGGAATATAAAGAAAGAAGGGAGTTTATAGCCCCGGTAGAAACACTAGACGTAGGTGGAAAAGTGGAAGAAAGGGTTATTGCTTAAAAATGAAAAGCTCCTTTGTAAAAAAGGAGTTTTTTAGTACAATAGATTTATGATAATTGCGGGGCTACAAAAAACAACATTGATAGACTATCCGGGTAAGGTTGCCTGTATAGTTTTTTTGGCTATGTGTAATTTTCGTTGCCCTTGGTGCTATTCTTCTGAATTGGTTTTGCCTCTGAAGATTGCCAAACAACCACGTATTTCAGAAAAAGAGCTTTTCGATTTTTTAAGAGCTAGGCAGGGCCAGCTTGATGGCGTTGTGATTTGTGGCGGCGAGCCAACAGTTAATAAAGATTTGCCTCAATTTATAGAAAAAATAAAAAATATTGGCTATGCGGTAAAATTAGACACCAATGGCTCTAATCCCGAAACATTAAAAAATTTAGTTTCTGCCGGACTTGTTGATTATGTTGCGATGGATATTAAAAGCTCCCTAGACAACCCAGCTTACCAAAATCTAATGGGCGAGGGGGTGAAATTAGATGATATTAAGAAAAGTGTTGATTTTTTAAAACAAGGCAGAGTTGATTGGGAATTTCGCACTACTGTTGTGAACACCATACACACAAAAGAAGACTTTAAAAAAATTGCAGAATGGATTGGCGGTGAAAATGTAAAATATTATTTACAAAATTTTGTGCCTATAAAAACAATTGACCCTGAGTTTGAAAAGGTCAGGCCGTTTGGAAGTAAATTTTTGCAAGAGGTTGTTAGAGAAATTTCCCCGCACTTCAAAATTTGCCAGTTAAGATGACGCCGTCAAAGACTTTATTCTATTTGTGCATTGCGTTCATAGCTGGAATATTTTTAAGCTCAGTAATTAAAATCCCACAGAGTTTTATCTGGGGTTTTTTGTTTTTTGGTGTCATTCTGGTTTTTATCTCAATTTTTTCGAATAAGATAAATTTTGTTTTGGGATTCTGCATTTTATTTTTAGTTTTAGGTGTGTTGCGAATACAGATTGCCGAGTTTGATATTAATAATGATAGGCTCTCTAAATTGAATGATAATTTTAGCGACATTGTTTTAACCGGAGTGGTTTTAAACGAACCGGATATAAGAGATAAAGTTCAAAAATTAGAAATAAAAATAAATGACAGCACAGTTTTAGTAACAGCCACCCGCTATCCTGATTTTCAATATTTAGACAAAATAAAAATTGTAGGAAAATTAAAAACACCTGGCATAGATGACGATGGTGGTGGCCAAAGTTATAAAAATTATTTGATGAAAGACGGAATTTATTCTGTTGTAGATTTTCCTAAAATTGAGCTAGTCGGTAAGGAAAAACCAAATACACTTCAAGTAGTTTACTCTGGTATTTTATGGTTTAAACAAAAATTAAGAGAGAGTATTCGTAAAAATTATTTACCGCCACAAAGCTCAATTTTAGAAGGAACTATCTTAGGAGATAATGGCGTTATGAGCAGTGACCTAAAAAATAAGTTAAATATTACTGGACTTAGGCATATTATAGCTGTTTCAGGCACGCACGTTGTTATACTCACTTCAATAATAATTTCTGCCTTATTGGCTATAGGCATAAGCCGCAACAAATCTTTTTATATTACGATAATTTTTATTTGCCTTTACGTTATTCTAACAGGCATGGTGCCATCTGGCATAAGAGCCGGAATAATGGGGGGTCTTTTTCTTTTAGCTCAAAAGCTGGGCAGACAGGCCAATAGTTCAAGAATAATCGTTTTGGCTGGGGCCATAATGCTTTTGCAGAACCCCTTGCTTTTAGTATACGACATTGGTTTTCAGCTTTCTTTTTTGGCTGTTTTGGGATTAATTTATTTTGAGCCACTTATAAGAACATTTTTAAATTTTGCAGCGCAAGCAATTTTTAACTTAAAAATTGAAGAGAAGAAAGAAGCATTTTTGTCAATGTTTACAACTACTTTTGCCGCCCAGATATTTACTTTACCAATTATGATTTTTAATTTTGGTAATATTTCTTGGATCGCCCCAATTACTAATATTCTAATTTTGCCAATAGTTTATTATTTAATGCTTTTTGGATTTCTATCGTCTTTTATAGGAATACTATCGTCGACCTTGGGCTGGATTTTATCTGTGCCATGTTATTTATTGTTAAGTTATTTTATCTGGGTGATTAATTTTTTTGGTCAACCTTGGGCAGCGAAAACAATCCAAAATGTTTCTTGGTATTGGTTGTTATTTTATTATATAATTATTTCTTTTATCACTAGGTTTTTTCGTAAAAAAATAGCCGCGTTTTGAGGCGCGGCCGCGAACATTATGCCCGAATGGGCCTATTGCACTTGAAGCGCGGGAGCTGGAATGCGTTCTACGGTCTTGAAGTCATTGTTCACCCAGAGCAGGATGATCTCGACTCCGGTAAAGCCGAAGCCTTCCACGGTGGCGTAGGCCATACGAAGATGGCCTAGCTGCTCTTCCTTGTCTACCGGGTTGCCAGCGCATTCGGGGTGTGCAATGACGGCAATCACGCGCGAATGGTGCTTGTGGACTGAGATGCCAACTCTTTTCTTGATGTTGGCAATAACAGCCTCGTCAGTGTTGTCGGCCAAAATTCTACATGGCCCTGGCTCGGTGATAGCGTCGACGTGGTCAACGCCATGGTTTTCCCTGAGGTAAGCCATCGCGGCTTCCTGCGTGCGACCGTCCATGCAATTGATGGCGGTTCCGAAAGTGTGGTGATGCGTACTCAATCCGTTCTCCTTCCCGCATGAGGAAACAAAAATTACAACTACGACGATTGACGTAGTGACCGTGGCAAAGCGGCGCTTCATTTCTTATTCCTAAGAGGTGCGTGTTTGTTACTCAAACAAAAATATTATAACATGTTATATGATATTTTTCAATAGATGTTTAGTAGATTAAAATATGTTAAAATAAAAATAATATGGCGCAAGAAAATAACAAAAATAAAAAAGCCTGGGTGATTGCCGCTGATATGGGTTATGGCCACCAGCGCACAGCTTATCCTTTAAGAGATATTGCTTTTGGCGAAAAAATTATCAATGCCAATAACTATGGCGGCATACCTAAAAAAGACAAAAATTTTTGGGCTGAAAGCAGGGCTTTATACGAGTTTATTTCAAGATTCAAAGCTATTCCTATTCTAGGCGATTTTTTATTTTCTTTTTTAGATAGATTTCAAAAAATTCTTAGTTATTATCCAAAAAGAGACCTATCTCGGCCAAACCTTAGCTTAAAAAACACTTTTTATTTTATAAAAAAGGGTTGGGGCAAAGACTTAGTGGAAAGACTTAAAAAAAATCCATTACCAATTATTTCTACCTTTTTTACGCCAGCCTTAATGGCTGAGGAATTAAAATATCCTAATCAGGTTTATTGTGTGGTTTGCGACGCAGATGTTAATAGAGCTTGGGTTAGTATTAATCCAAACAAAAGCAAAATTAAATATTTTGCCCCTTGTACTTGGGCTAGAGACAGATTAAAACTTTACGGCGTTAAACCAGAAAACATTTTTTTAACAGGATATCCCTTGCCCAAAGAAAATTTAGGACATAATTTAGAAATTTTAAAAGAGGACATGAGGCACAGATTGGCCAACCTAGACCCAAACAAGAGATACAGGAAAATATATGGGCCACTGATTAAAGAAGAGCTAGGCAAACTACCAGAAAAAGCCAATCATCCTCTAACAATGATGTTTTCTATTGGGGGAGCGGGCGCACAAAAGGAAATTTGCCTGGAAGCCATTAATAGCCTAAAAGCAAAAATAAAAGCTAATAAGCTCAGGTTTTTTATAAGTATTGGAGTTAGAGAAGAATTGAGGGAGTATTTTACAGCCAATATAAAGGGTTTAAAATTAGATGATGGAGTGCGTATCATCTCAGCAATGAGGACTAGTGAGTACTTTAAAATTTTTAATCAGGCGTTAAGAGAGACAGATGTTTTATGGACGAAACCGTCAGAACTTTCTTTTTACGCTGGTTTGGGTGTGCCAATTATCATAGCTCCGACAATTGGATCCCAAGAAGATTTTAATAAACGCTGGCTTTTACATATTGGTGCCGGGGTCCCGCAAGAAAATTCTAAATATACTGACCAGTGGTTTTACGACTTATTAGATGCTGGAGATTTAGCCGAAGTGGCAATGCAAGGCTTTATGGAAATAGAAAAAATGGGAGCTTACAATATAGAAAAAATATTATCTGACAATGATAAATAAAAAGAAAAAAATTATCAAAATTTTTTTAATTATCCTGTCAATAATTGCTGCTTTGGCAATAGTTGTTTTTTGTTATTATTTTGTCGGAAAGGCTCCTATCGCTAAAAATATAGCATGGGGCGTCGATTTTTCTCAAATGCAAGCTGAATCATTGGGGTTAAATTGGAAAGAGCTTTATTCTGCTATAATTAATGATTTGGGGGCAAAAAACATAAAACTTCACACCCAATGGGACTGGGTAGAGGGCAAAAAAGGCAATTTTTATTTTAATGATATTGACTGGCAAATAAGACAAGCCGAAGACAATAATGTAGAAATTATTTATGTGCTTGGTATAAAAACTGGTCGTTGGCCAGAATGCCATATTCCTGCCTGGGCAGAAAATATGTCGGAAGAACAAGTTAAACTAGAATTATCCAAATACATCACTCAGGTAGTTCAAAGATATAAAAATTCACCATCTATAACTTATTGGCAAGTAGAAAACGAACCATTATTTAAATTTGGGCAGTGTCCAGATTGGTATTATAATGATGGCAAGTCCTTGCAAGAAGAAGTGGCCTTGGTAAAATCTTTAGACCCGACTAGAAAAATAATTATTTCTGATTCTGGCGAGCAGTCTAGTTGGTTTGGCGTCGCCAAGCAAGCAGATATTGTTGGCATTACTATGTATAGGAAAGTTTGGGCTCACATAACCGACAGAATAGGTTTTAATGTAGATTCATTTTTATCACCCATAACTTATTGGAGGAAGGCTCTTTTAATAAAAAAAATATTTAACAAAGATGTAATTTGCATAGAGTTGCAGTTAGAACCTTGGGCCTCTAGAATATTTAATGACGTGCCGTTGTCCGAGCAGGAAAAAACAATGAATCCAGGTTTATTTGATAAAAATATTGAGTATGCCAAAGCTACAGGATTAGACAAATTCTATCTTTGGGGAGTAGAATGGTGGTATTGGATGAAAACAGATCAGGGCCGGCCAGCTATATGGGATAAGGCTAAAAACCTATTTAACTAGCAAAAAAAGCAAAATTATAAGGTAAGTAAAGTGTAAAAAAATATCAGTAGGGTTGGCTTGAAAGACAAACAGTTCTCTTGTTTGGCTGACTATATTGGGCCAGGAAAAAATAAGGCTCTGCAATATTGCCAGCGATAAGAAAATAACAAAAGCTAGTAAAACTTTTTTTGTTTGAAAATTAAATAACAAAAAAAGTCCGCCAATAACTTCTAGCGCAATCGCCATTATGGGCAAGTAAGTCGTATTGA